>Ga0209211_10000655_pt1 | contig 69118 bp, 60 predicted proteins | sample RifGroA2_FD_183992 | JGI IMG/M metagenome (GOLD analysis project Ga0209211, IMG submission 183992) | Groundwater microbial communities from Rifle, Colorado, USA - Groundwater A2 (SPAdes) (version 2) | ecosystem: Environmental > Aquatic > Deep subsurface > Groundwater | place: Rifle, Colorado... | reverse complement strand
GGCGGGATGTAGCGAAGCGACGCATAGCCGCTGTTACGCGAAGTCCGCGAAGCGGAGTGAGCGGAACAGCGGGAACCGCGAGCCGTTACGCAAAAGGAGCGAGTGAAGCGAGCGGATTTTGCGTAACTCTCTATTATGCGTAATATATGCCAATTAATAACAAGAATTTGTATATTATGCGAAATTGTGATATAGTCTTGAAACCATTTCAACTTTTTTAGTATAGCATAAATTTTATGAAATTAGAAGAGTTATTAGTCAAAATTGCCGATGAGTTAAAGTTGCGCAACTATAGCCGTAAAACCGTTAAAAGTTACTCAATTTGCCTCACGGATTATTTTAAGTATATTAGATGTATTACAAAAAATCCTGATATTGTCCTCATCAAAAAATATTTATTGGAGAAATATGATAAAGGGCAATCTCCACAGACAATAAATCTTTATCTTAACGCCATAAAATATTTTTATCGGGAAATTTATAAAAGCGACATTTTTATAAGCATAAAGTTTGCCAAAACTTCAAATAAATTGCCGGTTGTCTTGTCTAGAATTGAAATAGAAAATATAATAAATTCTATTGCCAATCAAAAACATCGTTTGATGATTGCCTTATCTTACGGTGCCGGATTTCGTGTGAGTGAATCGATAAATTTGAAGGTAAAAGATATTAATTTTGAAGAATTGTTGATTCATATTAAAGGTGCTAAAGGAAATAAAGATAGAGTAACCGTATTGCCGGAAAAATTAAAACTTGCTCTTATAGAATTAACTGCACTGCGTGATAAAAATGATTATGTTTTTGAAAGTGAGCGTGGAGGTAAATTGACCGATAGAACCGCGCAAAAAGTGTTTGAAAAAGCTCTCGCTGATTCTAAAATACAAAAAGATGCCACATTTCACTCATTGCGTCACAGTTTTGCCACACACTTGCTGGAAAACGGCGTGGATGTGCGTTATGTGCAGGAGTTGTTGGGACACGCCAACATTCGCACTACACAGATTTATACGCATGTTACCAATCCAAGCATTAGAAATATCAAAAGCCCCTTATAGACTATGCAGGAAGAAATTATCATCAAAGGCGCGCGCGAGCATAATCTCAAAAACATCTCGCTCCACTTGCCGCGCAATAAAATGATTGTATTCACGGGTTTGTCCGGTTCCGGCAAGTCCAGTTTGGCATTTGATACTATTTTTGCGGAAGGCCAGCGTCGTTATGTGGAGTCGCTCTCGGCGTACGCGCGGCAGTTTTTGGGACAAATGCAAAAGCCGGATGTGGACGAGATAGAAGGGCTCTCACCGGCCATTTCCATAGATCAAAAAGCGCACAGCGCCAACCCGCGTTCAACTGTTGCCACCATTACCGAGGTGTATGATTATTTGCGCGTGCTGTTTGCGCGCGTGGGGCATCCGTTTTGCGTGGTGTGCGGTGACCCAATCCGCAAACTTACTATAGAGGAGATGGTCAAGATGATTAGTTCTGCCGTGGGTGCGCATAACCATATTATTGATTCTGCGCGCGCGCCATCAAATGTCAAAACAACAGGCGAGGTGCGGATTTTGGCGCCGGTGGTGCGCGGGCGCAAAGGTGAGTACTACCAACTGTTATATGATTTATACAACGCGGGTTTTCAAAATGTGCGTGTTGACGGCGCGTACAAATCACTCAAAAATAGGATCATCATGAAACGCTACGAACAGCACACCATAGAACTGGTGGTGGATACCATTCCCGCGCTCGCCATAAAAAGTGCAAGCAAAGATGACCGTGTGCGTTTGGCGGAAGCGGTTGAAACGGCGGTGGATTATGGCAACGGCGTGATTACCGTGGTGTATCCGGACAAGACCGAACAATTTTTATCCACCAAGTATTCTTGTCCGCGCGACGGATTTGCTTTTCCGGAAATTGAACCGCGTTTGTTCAGCTTTAACAGCCCGTATGGTTACTGCCAAACATGCACGGGGTTGGGCACAGAAAGCCTTTTCTCTGCCGCCATGTGCCCTGTGTGCAATGGCGCGCGTTTGCGTCCGGAATCGCTCGTGGTTAAAATCAATGGGAAAAATATCAATGATATAACGCACTTGTCCATAGAAGAAAGTGCCGCTTTTTTGGTTGATTTGATTCCGGAAGGAAGTAATCTTTTGAAATCCATAAAAATCAAACAAAGCGACGCGCGCACGGTGCTCCGCGAAACCGAGTATGAAATTGCCGAACCGGTGTTGCGGGAGATTATCGCCCGCATACAGTTTATGGTCAATGTAGGACTCACGTATTTGACGCTTGACCGCAAGGCTGGCACACTCTCTGGCGGCGAGGCGCAGCGTATTCGTCTGGCTTCGCAGATCGGTTCTCGTTTGGTGGGTGCGTTGTATGTGCTGGATGAGCCAACCATCGGCTTGCATCAGCGGGATAATGACCGTTTGGTTTCAACACTTGAAGACTTGCGCGACATCGGCAATACCATAATCGTCGTTGAGCATGATGAAGACACAATTTTGGCTTCTGATTATATGGTTGATTTCGGCCCCGGAGCGGGGAAGCATGGCGGCAAAATTGTGGTTGCCGGACCAACTGATGTTTTGCTCAAAAAGAAAATCAATGAAACAGACATGACGTGCGTAATCGGCAAACCCGACGCGTCGCTCACGTTGCAGTATTTGCGTCGTGAGAAGCAAATTCCTTTGCCCGCGCATAGGCGTAAAAATAATAAAGATTGCATAAAGATAAAAGGCGCGACCGAGCACAATTTAAAAAACATTGACGTGGAGATTCCACTTCGGCGTTTGGTGTGCGTGACGGGTGTTTCCGGTTCGGGAAAGTCAACGCTAGTGGATGATATTTTGTACAAAACTTTGGCACGCAAACTCAATGGCGCGGGCGCGCAATCGGGCGCGCATAAAATGCTTTTGGGTTTGGAATATCTGGACAGGGTGATAGAAATAAATCAGTCCGCGATAGGGCGGAGCAGTCGTTCCAATCCTGCTACTTATACCGGCGCGTGGACGCCTATTCGCGAGCTTTTTGCATCCACATCCGAGGCGCGTTTCCGCGGATTCAAATCCAGCAGATTCTCTTTCAATGTGCCGGCGGGCGGCGCGGAAAAAGGCAGAGGCGGCGGACGATGCGAGAATTGCCAAGGGCTTGGGGAGATTGCCATAGAAATGCATTTTTTGCCCACAGTGTACGTGCCGTGCGACGTGTGTGGCGGCAAACGCTTTGACCGCGAAACGCTGGAGATACATTATAAAGAAAAAAATATTTACGATATTTTGAAGATGACCATCGCGGAAGCGGAAGAATTTTTTAGAGATATTCCGGAGGTGAATGATAAATTGAAAATGATGAACGAGGTGGGATTGGATTATCTGGAATTGGGGCAGAGTTCCGTAACGCTCTCCGGCGGCGAGGCACAGCGCATCAAATTGGCGTCCGAACTTTCGCGTCGAGACCGCGGCCGCAGTATGTATATTCTTGACGAGCCCACCACGGGTTTGCATTTTGAAGATATTCGCAAGTTGCTGGTAGTGCTTGAGCGCTTGGCGGCGCATGGAAATTCCGTTGTTATTATTGAACACAATTTGGATGTCATAAAGACCGCAGATTATATTATTGATCTTGGGCCCGAGGGCGGAAGCGGTGGGGGACAGGTGATTGCAACCGGCACGCCGGAAGATGTGGCGCGCAATCCGCGCTCATTTACAGGGCACTATCTGAAAAGAGTTTTATGAGCATTGAGCCGCAATTAAAAAAATTACCGGACACGCCCGGAGTATATATCTTTAAAAACGCCAAAGGCGAAGTGGTGTATGTGGGCAAAGCAACATCGCTCAAGCGCCGCGTGTCTTCATATTGGCACGGCCGCCGTGCGGGGTTTAGGCCCATAGAGCAAATGATAGAGGAGGTGGGGCATATTGAAACACGCAAAACAGGCACGGTGATAGAGGCACTGATTCTGGAAGCCGCGCTGATAAAAAAATATTGGCCGCGCTACAACGTGGTTCAGCGCGACGACAAAAGTTTTTTGTATGTTGGTGTTACGCGCGATATGTTTCCGCGTGTCGTATTGGTGCGTGGGTTGGACGCTGAACGGGGCAAGGCGCGTCAAAAAATATTCGCGCATATTTTTGGTCCGTTCACCAGCGCGCGGAGCTTGCGTACCGCCTTGGATATTATGCGGAAAATTTTTTCGTGGTCAGACTGCGCGCCGCTCGTTTCCGGCAAGCGGCCGCGCGCGTGTTTTTACGAGCATTTGGGATTATGTCCGGGCGTATGCACAGGGAAAATTACCGCGCAAGAGTATAGAAAAATCATTCGCCGTTTCGTGTTGTTTTTTCAGGGCAAACGCAGTGCGCTTATCAAGCAAATGCGTGTTGATATGGCTCGCGCCGCGCGCGTGGAAGATTTTGAAGCGGCCGCACGTCTGCGCAATCAGCTCACGAGTTTGGAGCATATACAGGATATTGCTTTGATCCAGCGGGAAGACGGGCATGGTTTTGTTGATTCGTTCGCGCGAAAGACGTCGGGGAACACCCTACGTGGCATGCCGTTTTATCGCATAGAAGCGTATGATATTTCCAACATTTCCGGCACGTCTGCGGTGGGGAGTATGACGGTGTTTGAAAACGGTGTGAGCGCGAAACAAGAGTATCGCAAATTTAAAATTAAAACAGTAGAAGGCGCCAATGATGTGGCCATGATGCGGGAGGTTCTTCTGCGTCGTTTTCAGCATCCGGAATGGCGTTTCCCTGATTTGGTAGTGATAGATGGCGGTAAACCGCAAGTCAATGCCGCGCGCGCGGTGTGGCGCGAGCTCAAACTCCTTATTCCGCTCATGGGCATTGCAAAAGGCCCCACGCGCAAGCGCGATGAATTTATTCTCGCGTCGCGCAATGAGAAACTTATACAATTTTTGCGTCTATATCCGCATTTAGTAAAGCAGGTGCGCGACGAGGCGCACCGGTTTGCGGTTCAGTATCATCGTGTGGTGCGCGGTAAGAGAAAATAACAGCGCCAAGAGCGCACAATTGCACGGGCAAATAATAAAACCGCCGGTTGAGAAGCGGTTGGTTGAGTGTGGAAGGTTAGTCTATGTCTATGGTGGGGTGGTGGCGAAACTCGGGCTTGAAAAGATCAAGTGCTTCTGCAACAAGCCACCAGCCAGGCTGGACAACCCCGCACCCAACGTGTTGGAAGATAAGCCGTTGGAGGCGTGCATATCCTCTGGCGAGCACGCTTGACTCGTGGTTGGGCGCACGATACGGAAAGAAACATGAGATAATCCGTAGTGCTACCGAGCATGTCAACCCGGCGAGGAACAGCGGGAAGCCGAGAAGGAAGAAAAGGATTCCGACGACGATGCGCACAGGAAATGGTTGATCTGCGCGATGAATGATGACGGTGGCAACTCCAATGGCGCAGACGATGAGAAATAAAACGACGAGCGCCAGCATGTGAAAGTTACTAAGGAACAGTTTAGAATCCGGTTCAAACATGACACGACCTCCGTGGTTGTTATTACAACAAAAACATAGTTTTATGACTATGTCAAGCTGGCGTCAAGTTGTTTGGTTGCGCGGCGCATATCTTTACGTGCAGTTCTTGACAATGGGGGTAAGTATAAAGAGCCGTATACCTGTCGGCTCCAATGAAGATCCTCAAGGCGAGTGGAAGCGTTTCATGGAAATGATGTAGGCACACCAACCGCGCCGCAAACATCACTCCGCAGACTCAGCAACCGTACATTCTCCAACCTTCCTTCCAAAAGACTCCCACTATACCAATCAACCTTGATATTTTTTTATATTTTCATATATTGACCCCCAACTTTGTCGGTGTTACTATAGGGGTATACTTTTTATGATTCCCTACGATGAAATTCATATAGATTTTGTCCGCGCGTCCGGTCCGGGAGGGCAGAATGTGAACAAAACCGCCACCAAGGCGCAACTGCGCTGGAGGGTTGGAACTTCGCGCGTTTTTTCACCGCAAGAAAAAGAACGCATCCGCGCGCGTTTGCAGAATCGTATCAACAATAATGATGAAATAGTGTTGTCTTCGTCTGCCGAGCGTTCTCAAGGGCAAAACAAAGAAACGGTAGTTGTGCGGCTTCAGCAGTTGGTGCGGCGCGCGCTTGTCATACCAAGAAAACGCACGGCTACGCGCCCAACGCGTGCGGCAAAAGCGCGCAGGTTAGAAACCAAAAAGCATATCTCTACTTTAAAAAAGTTGCGAAAAAAAGTGAGCATTTAAAACCCGGCGATGGACATTCATACCAGCGCCTCATCCTTCCACGCGCTTGATTTTTATAAGCGATTTTGCTACTATCAACCCAACCAAATGCGCGTGTAAAGCGCGTGAAAAAGGAGGCGTCATGGGTTCAGGGATTTTTTGTTATGAGTGCTTCAGGAAAGTCGGTGCTGTTGATGCTATGCCAGACGGCACTGCGCAATGTCAGTTGTGCGCGGGAAGTGGCGAAATCATCAAGAGAGCAACCACTGTGCCTTGTTTGAAATGCAAAGGAAGAGGACAAGTGACAAAGTATCTGTGTTCGGCGTGTTGGTCGTTGCGCATAGAAACAAAAGAAGATTTGGGGGACTTCCTGACTGGAACCAATAGAATTTCCATGTCCGACGCAGTTGAATGCTCTCAAGGATGGAAGGTTGATGTCGATGGGTGCGAGAGTAAGTACGTTACAGCACGAGCAACGGACAGAAAAGAAAGTCCTTGCTTTTCATGCAAAGCGGGTAAGGCTTTGCGCGCGAGAATGGCAAGAGAGATAGAGGGCTAGAGTTCTTTTTGTCATTTAACAATACGTTCAAAAATTCACATCAGCTATACCTAACCGCTAGCAGTCGTACACAACCAACGGCTGTTTTTTTATTGTGGATAACTTTGGCAGAGAAGTGTTGTTTTGACCCTTGAAGTGGTGTATAATGGGTGTAAGTGGAGAAAAGTGGGAAAAAAGAAAACACTTGCCCCCATATCTCCATATCTATGTTTATTGGCGAGTATCATCATACTGTAGACGAAAAAGGGCGTGTGAGCATCCCTGTTAAGTTCCGAACCGCGCTCAAAAAAGGCGCTGTTGTCACGCGTGGGCTGGATCATTCGTTGTTTATTTATACCGCGAAAGCTTGGGAAAAATTGGCAAGCAAGCTCGCAAGTCTGCCAATGGGGCAGGCAGATACGCGCGCGTTCTCACGTCTTATGCTTGCCGGCGCAATGGAACTTGAGTTGGACAAACAAGGCAGAGCAATCATTCCTGAATATCTTAGATCATTTGCCGGATTAAAAAAACAAATTGTAGTGGCTGGCATGTATGATCGTCTTGAGGTCTGGGAAAAAGAAGTTTGGGAAAAGTACAAACAGGGGACAGAAAAGCATACTGAAGAGCTTGCGGAAAAAATGGGGGAGTTGGGAGTCTAAATTATGGAACACATTTCTGTTTTACGGGAGGAAGTGTTGCATGGTTTAGATCCTCATGTTGGGGATCGTATCATTGATTGCACTTTGGGCGACGGAGGGCATACACGCGCAATTCTTGAGCGCGTTGGTTCCATGGGGCGTCTATTGGCGATTGATTTGGATGAGCAAAATATTGATCTTTTTAAGAAAGACTATCTGGAAACGCTCTCGCAGGTTATTTTTGTGCATGGTAATTTTAGCCGGCTACTGGATATTGCTTTGGCGCACGAGTTTAACTACGTTCAAGGTATTTTGTTTGATCTTGGTTGGTCAAGCAGGCAGTTTTCAGAAAGCGGACGCGGGTTTAGTTTTATGGCAGACGAGCCGCTTGATATGCGCCTTGACGCGTACCATGGAGAAACTGCCGCAGATGTGCTGAACAATCGCAGTCTTGAGGATTTGGGGCGTATTTTCCGTGAATACGGAGAAGAGCCGCGGTGGCGAGAAGTTGCGAAGGCGGTTCAGACGCGCAGAAAAAAGTGTCCATTCAAAACAACAGGAGATTTTGTTGAGGTGGTAGAGAGCATCATTAAAAGATGGGGTGCTCTGCACCCTGCCACGCGGGTTTTTCAAGCTTTGCGCGTAGAAGTAAATAATGAGCTTGAAAATTTGCAGAACGCTTTACCGCAAGCATTTGAACTGCTTGCACACGGCGGACGGCTCGCGGTTATAAGTTTTCATTCATTGGAAGATCGTATAGTAAAAAGATTTTTTAAACAATGTGAAGGCGTAATTATAACTAAAAAACCAATCATCGCGAGCCGTTCGGAGGTGCTAAAAAACCGCCGCGCCCGGAGCGCAAAATTACGCATCATACAAAAATAAATCAGAAAATTATTTATGAATTCAAATCACCTTTACTCTCATCCCTCGCAAACACAACGCATTGTAGAGTCTATTTATAAATATAAACTCTTAATGATTATTGTTGTGGCGTTGATAGGAGCGGCATATATTGCGGAGGCAAATGTAGTATCATCCCATGGAATAAAGATAAAATCATTGCATAATCAAATTGTTGAAGAGAGGCGCGATTATGGACAGCTTGAAATACAAGTGGCGACGAGCCAGTCTATGAATACATTGGAGACGCGCGTACAGTCTCTTCAAATGGTTCCCGCGGAACATCCTGTCTATATCACAGTTTCAAGCGGCGCGGTCGCATTGCGGTAAAATACATGAGCACACAAGCATCCCTTTACAGCTTTACGCTTGAAGGGATTTTTATTTGTTTTGTTTCATAATGGTTCACTTTTTAACTCTGATATGGTAATCTAGAACTGCAATATGATGTATGGGATTACTTTTGTCATAAGTTTTTTGCTGGCGTTGGGTGCCGCGTATGCGGTGCGGCGTGTTGCTTTGTTTTATAATATCATTGATACCCCGGACGGCCGACGTAAAAAACATGAGACATCTCGCCCTCTTTTGGGCGGAGTTGCAATTTATGCTAGTTTTTTTATCGTTTTGTTTGGTATATATTTCTTAAGGCCGGAGTATTTTGTTAATATAACGCGTATTCAATTAATAGCGTTGTTTTGTGGAAGCACTATTTTAATGCTCGGCGGCTACGCGGATGATCGCTATACGCTTGTGCCGCGAAATCAATTTTTGTTTCCGTTGCTTGCTACGCTTACGATACTTGTCGGCGGAGTAAATATAACACAAATTACTAATCCTTTTGGGGGAGCGTCATTTGATATAGGAGCTTTCGTGGCGGGCGGAGTGCCATTTGTGGCGGGAGCGATTGTATTTGTTTGGCTAATGGGGCTAATGTACACTACAAAAATTTTAGATGGGGTTGATGGATTGGTGGGCGGTATTACGGCAATAGGAGCCTTTATCATTTTTTTACTCACCCAAAGCCCTCGTTTTTTTCAGCAGGATGTGGGGCTGGTAAGTTTGATTTTTATTGGCGCGTGTCTTGGTTTTTTAGTATTAAATTTTCCTCCCGCAAAACTTTTTTTGGGAGAAGGAGGGAGTCTTTTCACCGGTTTTATATTGGGCAATCTTGCAATAATCGCCGGAAGCAAAATCGCGACTACACTCTTGGTCATGGGGTTGCCAATGGTTGATTTGGCTTATACCATTTATCGTCGCATCCGTTCCGGAGCATCACCATTTAAAGGCGATGCGGAGCATCTGCATTTTAGGCTTCTGCAAAAAGGATTTACCGCCCGTCGTCTGGTGCTGGTCAAATATCTTTTTGCAGCGCTGTTTGGCGTTTCAACACTCATGCTGCAAAGCAGTCAAAAAATAGTAGCGCTTTTTTTTCTTGTTTGCCTTAGTGTCGCCTTTATCAAGTTTGCGCATCGCCCATAGTATGGAGTCAGAGAAAAAAAAGTTAGATATTAAAAATAGCATTGTTCTTGTTTCCGCCGCGCTTTTTATAATATTTTTAGTATATTTAAAAGCTCGTGAATTTCTACTTCCAAAAATCGTAGTGCAATTGAGGGATCAAAAGATAACAGTAGAAATTGCCGATTCGCCAATTTCACGGGCGCGCGGATTAACCAAGCATGCGCCGCTTGAAGAAAATCAAGGCATGCTTTTTATTTTTCCAAAGACAGACCGCCAGCAATTTTGGATGAAAGACATGAAGTTTCCCATAGATATTGTGTGGCTCAATGAAGGTCGTGTGGTAGATATCGCGCCGGATGTGCCGGTGTCGGTAACCAAAGATTTGCCGGTATACTCTCCACGGTTGCCTGCTTCAAGCGTGCTTGAACTGCGAGCCGGTTTTATGGGGCGCCATGGGATAAAAATAGGGGATGCGGTAGACTTATTGACAAAGTAGCCTTGTTTCAGGTATACTTCTTTCACCTTATTCTTTTGTATAAATATGATCGCAATTATCAAAACTGGAGGCAAGCAGTATCTTGTCAAAGAAGGCGATACATTTAAATTTGAAAAACTCCAGGGAGTGGCGGGCGACGCAGTGCATTTTGACCAAGTGCTCTTGGTTGCCGCAGAAGACGGATCCTCGTTTCAGGTGGGACAGCCCACTGTTGCGGGAATGCTTGTAAAAGGCACTATTATTAAGCAAGCACGCGCGCGCAAAATCCGCGTTATCAAGTTTAAACGCAAAGTGCGCTATTCTCGCCGCGCCGGACACCGTCAAGAGTTTACGGAAGTAAAGATTGAAAAGATTGGGTAATACAAGCATTTTCAGATTGATTATAAGACTTTCCCGCAATAAGGGAGAGTTTTTTATTTATTCCCCGCCTAGATTTTTTCTGTCATTGAGGGCATTCGCAAGCGTGAGCTCGTCGGCGTATTGTATGTCGCTTCCCATAGGGAGCCCGCGCGCGAGCCGTGTTAAGCGAATACCCAAGGGCTGTAATAGTTTTACCAAATACAAAGATGTTGTTTCACCTTCCATATCCGCGTTGAGCGCGATGATTAATTCTTTTGCAACGCCTTGTCTGGCGCGCGCGGTGAGTTCTTTGATTTTTAAATGTTCGGGACGTACGCCTTCTATGGCGTTTAATGTGCCGCCCAAAATATGATATACACCGTTGAAACTGCCGGTTTTTTCCAAAGCAACCACGTCTGCCGAATGCGACACTACGCACACAATGGTTTTGTCGCGTTTGGGCGAGGAGCAGATTTCACACGGAGAAATTTCCGCAAAATTAAAACACTGCGCGCATTGTACGATGCTCGCGCGCACCTTGTTGAGTGCGTCAAGAATTTCGGTTATTTCATCATTGCCGGTGCGCACCAAATAAAAGGCGTAGCGTTCCGCCGTCTTTGGCCCCACCCCAGGGAGCAGTTGAAATGCTTCTATGAGTTGTTGGATGCTTTGCGAGGTCATTTCTTTTCCGACCCCCCCAACAAATTATTAAGACCTCCCATGTTTTTCATTTTGTCCGCCATCACCCGATGCACTTTTTTCATGGCGTCATTTATGGCGTCCTTGACCGCGTCTTCTGCTTTTTTCTGATCTTTCAATAATTCCGGATCAATAGACACAACGGTTACTTGTTGGTTGCCGGTCATGGTGATTTTGATTTTGCCCCACGCGGCAGTGCCTTCCACAGACTCTTGTCCCAGCACGTCTTGTACTTTTTTGGCTTGGTCGCGCAGATTTTTGAATTGTTTGAGTTTTGAAAACATTGCCATACGTTTTGAATTATTAAGTATTGTCTTAAAATACCATATTGTATGGTTTCAGGCAATATGAAAGGAGGGGATGCAAGGTGCTTGAGCACCGCGCCTGTCTTATGTTTGCTCCGCGGTAAGATATTTTTCCAGATTGCGGTAGCTTGCTTTTTCCGCGTCAAAAAAGAGTTTCACAATACCGGTAGGACCGTTTCTGTGTTTTGCCACATGAATCTCGCCAAGAAAACGTTCATCCGGCGGAATATCTTCTACGCGATAGTTGCGATCCGCCGCTTTGCGGTAGATAAACATGACCACGTCCGCATCCTGCTCAATGCTGTTATGCACCACAATGTCATTTGCAACAAAATTGTGCAAACCGGGAACCGTGGCATCATATACTTCTTTTTCACCCTCATACGCGATAGAAATAATCTCATCCCAGTAAATATCAGATTGTGCAAGATGCATAAGTTCATCATCAGAAACAATACGTGCAATTCGCGCGAGGCGTTCTCTGCCTATATTATTTTTAAACAACGATGTTCCGGAGTAGCTCATTTCAAGTTTTTCACTTAAATCGCGCCACGAAATGCCGCGTTTTTTAAGCGCCTTGGCAACATGTGTTCGCCAAATTGATTTGGGTATCACGTCGGTATTAGTATTTGTGGTAATTTTTGTAAGTGCTTTGAGTATATCAGGAATAATGCGTCCTCGTTCGCCAATTGCGCCTATTAATTGTAAGAACCTGATTTGGAATTTTTTGCTTTGAATATGAACTTGAAAGCTCGGCCGGTGTTTTCCTTGCGGTACGCGCCGCAGAGTGCTCCATATATTTAATTTCAGGAGTAAATGTTGTACTTGACGACACAATTGTTCGCTGGTTGATGAATAATAAATTGCCGCGCTCGGCAGTCTGTTTTTGAGTTTTTTCCAGCTAATATTGCCATCAGTTGACCACAAGTGTTTAAGAAAAAATGCAATATCTTCAGGGGACTGGCCAGCTAGGAAATCGGGAAGACGCTTGTCTGGCGCGTGAGCGAGATCTAATCCGAGCGAGACCAGCCAATTAGAGATTGGATGTTGTACGCCGTGTGTGAGCGCGTGCGGGCTTGGAAGATAGAGGTGCCACCAGTTTTTTTGCCGCACCAAGCGGGTTTTGATTTTAAACAGTTTTTCCGCGCATTTTTTTACCACGGCGATATTTGTTTCATCTGCGCTCGTATAATGGAACGGTTGACGCGGCAAAATACATCCGTCGCCAATAAGATGAGCGAGTAAAGCAAGTTCATCTCGTGACATGCCGCCACGCGTATGAGTAAAGGGAAGCATACGCGGGAGTGAGATAAGGTTTCCTTTCTTGAGTTTATCAAGATGTACCCATCCGTCTATGGTTCGGAAAGGATGATTAGCAGACGCTGAAATTTTTCGTCCGGATCTTGTGGTTAGTATATATACTTTCTTTTTGCCGGAAGAAAACGCCTTGGTAAGTATTGTTTTTTGTATTTTATACTTTTGATTAAGCGCAAGAATAGTAACAGGTGTTTGTTTTTTTCGTTCCGCTAATTTTTGAATAGTAACAGAAGTTCCGTCAGCGAGTATAATTTTTGTATCGCCTGTAAGGCAGCCGGATTCTCTCAAATGCGCCAATTTTGGAATTGCGGGTTTTGACATTTCCACCGAGCGCGAAAGCTGTGAGAGCGCGAGCACCGGAATGTTGAGTTCGCGCGCGAGCATTTTGAGCGAACGCGTTATCTCGCTGATCTCTTGCACACGATTTTCGATCTTGGTGCGAGAATCAATCAATTGTAAATAGTCTATAATCAGAAGCCCCAAGTTGTTTTCAGTTTTGAGACGCCGCGCTTTGGTGCGGATTTGGCTGATAGTGTTGGTGGCCGCGTCGTCTATGTATATGGGAGCTTCGGATAAAACACCCATGGCGTTTCCAATACGCGGAAAATCATCATGGTCTTCCCTGTCGCTCAAATTTCCGGTACGCATTTTCCACAGACTTACATTTGCTTCAGCGCAAATTAGGCGATCAACGAGTTCTTCTTTAGACATTTCCAAGCTTAAAATGCCGACTGGCACTTTGGCGTGTATCGCAACTTGTCGTGCCATGTCCAGCGCCAAACTTGTTTTACCAACACTCGGACGCGCCGCAAGCACCACTAAGTTTGATTTTTGCAATCCGGCGAGCAAATTATCCAAAGCTTTAAAACCTGTGGGCACGCCGCGCAGTTTGCCTTTTTCTTTATGCAATTCGTCTATTCGATCAAATGCGTCGGTTAAAATATTGCGAATCGGTTGGAATGTTTGTTTGAGAAATTTTTGGGAAACGCTAAACAATGTCTGCTGTGCCAGATCAAGCACGGTTTCCAATTCCTGCGATTCGTCATATCCAATGCGCGTAATGTCTCCTGCCGCGCCAATGAGCCGTCGGAGTGTTGCTTTTTTGTGCACAATCTGCGCGTAGTGTACAATATTGTATGAAGATGGCACGATGTTGGTGAGGGTAATGAGATAACTTCTTCCTCCAACAGCTTCAAGTTGTTTTTTTTCTTCGAGCCTGCTTCCGACCGTCAAAATATCAATGGGCTCGTGCCGATCGTGGAGTTCAATCATGATTTCATAAATATATCGGTGCGCATCTTTGTAGAAATCTTCTGCGCCCGCCACGTCTGAAATTTTAAACATGGCGTCCTTATCCAAAAAGATTGAGCCTAAGAGCGATTGCTCTGCTTCTATGTTGTGAGGAGGAGTGCGAGCGAGTTCGTCGGGCATAAAATTATTATATAGAAGACAAAATGTCTTTTTGATTCTTATGTATCTTACCCCTTCCGCACATCACTTTCAAGTCACGCTCCTCCACAGTTTATGAACAGGAGCGCAACGCTGTTGGCGGTGAAAAAATGGGTCGGTGCGTGGCTTTTTACCATCGCAAAAATTGAAGGTCTCGCCAGTCCCAGAGGCGCGCGGGTGCCTCGTCAACGCTCACCGGCGTCGCGTTCCAGAGTACCGCGCTCCAGATGTTTGCGCCCACGCCATGAATGAAAAAACTCGTCATGAGCGCGGCGGAAAACAGCGTAGTGAGTATAATTTTTTTGCGTGCATGCGCGGCGGAAATATACGCAATCGCCGGCACGAGGAAATAGATGAAAAAAGGCATCATATCCGTAAAGAAACGTGAACCATACGAATGTCCGCCCCACCAGTGGATGAATGAAGAAATAGAAAGCCAGTGAGCTATAATGATTCCGGCACACGCAGTGTCAAATGCGTTCCATTTTTTTTCTTTGTATTTAATGTACACACCGAACAGTGAAAACAATAAAATCGGCGAGAAAATAAATATGCCGCGTGCGGGGCTCACAATGTTGCCCGCGAGCGCTTCAAAAAAATGTGCGTTGGTGCCGAGGCGTGTGGGGAGGTAATAAGCAGGCAAAAGCGTTCCGTATTTTGAGAAGTTGTAGATAAAAAACGCAAGTGCCACCGGCGCCGCACCAGCAAAGAATTGCCACGCTGTATGGCGGAATGCATAGAGTACATATACTGTAAGCCCGATAATCACCAAACTGTTGGTGGGGCGCATAAGGTAAGTTAAGGCAAGAGCTGTGCCCGCGCCCATAAGTAATCGTGGCCGCGTGCGTGCGCGTTCAATGAGATACAAAGTGAGAGTAATAAATAAAAGTGATGGTCCGTGTTGCCAGAGCGCGCGGCTTGCGGTTGACCACGCGCCGGTACCAAACGCGTAGATGAGGGTGAGAAGGGCAGATGTTTTGGGTTCAGTAATCCGCGCAAGCCACAAAAATAAAAATAACGCGGAAAGCGCGGTGATGACGGAAGCAATATACATCTCCATTCGCGTATAATAATGCAAAACCAAGTCTGTTGACGCCTGTTTGTGTTTGACTGTTTCAAAAACAGATTGAAACCATGCGTTTCCGGTGAGTGCGTCCGCGCTCCATACAAATGGCACGGACAAAAGCGTTGGTCCGATAGGGAATATATTGTAGTAGTGCCCGTTGATTTTTTCTATGCGAAAATCGGTTTCTTTAAAAAGCAAGTGATATTCGTCCAGAGTGGTGTTTCTTTCTTTAATGATGCTCGTAGCGGAAAACAGTGTCCACTTGGAGTCCCCCGAGGTGAGATTGGAACTGAATAGATATACAATGAGGATGATGAGAAAAAGCAATATGCATTTGGAGGGAGTGGTTTTAGAGTACACATGATTAGGTTTTAGCAGAGTGTGAGTGTTCCCTTTAACAACATAGCTTACGCGCGTAGTTGCGAAAGGGTACGCTCACACTCATAGATATTAACATTTTTTATGGACGATTTCACCATATGATTGTACAATAGAACGGTCTTATATGAAAGTCTGCGTTATCTCAAATTTATTCCCTCCCTACCATCGCGGAGGAGCGGAACGTGTGGTGGCAAGCACTATCGCGGGTCTTAAGGCTCGCGGTTTTGAGGTTATCGTCATCACTGCCGCGCCGCGTAGCTCCGGATATCGTGCGAGCAAACCCGTGGAAGAAGACGGCGTGCGTGTGTACCGTTTCTTTCCGCGCAATTTATTTTTTTATGGCGATGATTACCGCCATAGCGTGCCGGCGCGTTTTGTGTGGCATATATTTGATGTGTTTAATATATTTTCATATTTCACAATCAAGCAAATTTTATTGCGCGAACAACCGGACGTGGTGCATACGCATAATCTCAAAGGCATCGGTTATTTGATTCCTCTGCTCGTGCGTCGGCTTGACATCCACTACGCGCACACACTCCACGATGTTCAGTTGGTAACGCCAAGCGGCATTATTATGAAATATCATGAGCATGATTTCCCCAATAACTTTTTTTTGACGCGTTGGTATGAGCGGCTCAACCGATGGCTGTTTGGATCGCCCTCGGTGTTGATTTCGCCTTCAAAGTTTTTGATGAATTTTTACGTGGAGCGCGGATTTTTTAAAGATTCAAAAAAAATAATTTTGCCGAACCCGGTTGACCGCGTAGGTGGGGAAGCTCACCTGTTTTCTCAAGATCCTGCAGTGTGTCGTTTTGTGTATCTTGGCCAGATAGAAGAGCACAAAGGTGTGCTTCTGCTCATTAAAACATTTCGCGCGCTCGTTGAGGAAAGCCGCGCACCGTCCGCGAACGGGCATGACCATGCAGATAGTGGCGGATGGAAGCTCACGGTGGCAGGAAGCGGATCAAGGTTTGCGCAGGCGTGCGTGCTTGCCGCCGGATGTCCCCAGATTTCTCTGCGCGGCCGCGTGGGGCGTGAAGAATTGCAATCAATTTTGCGCGAGGCGGATGTGACGGTCGTGCCATCACTTTGCTATGAAAACTCACCGACTGTTATTTTTGAAAGTTTTGCGTTTGGCGTACCGGTTTTGGCAAGCGCCATTGAAGGCGTTTCGGAACTCATACAAGACGGCAAAAATGGGCTTACTTTTACCGCCGGAAATGCGGAGGGTCTTGCCGGAGGCCTCAAATGGTTTGTGGAGCATAGGAGACAGTGGCCGGAAATGAGCGTGGCCGCAGAAGTGAGCTTAAAAGGGCTTGATTTGGCAAGCTACCTTGACAAATTGGTCAATTTGTGCTATAGTGAGGCGTTACTTGTTTAAGCTTTTTTAATGCTTAAATGAGGTTAATTTATAACTATTTTTCACTTCTATGGCCAACCTTAAGAAATCCGCATACGTTGTAGCTGTTGCCGCGCTTTTTGTGGCAATTTTTCCGTTTGCGTATCATCAAAACAAGACAAACTCAACGGCGCAGGCGGCGGCGGAAATCCGTTTGACCAAAGGAACTGATATTTCCGGATACGACATCTCTGATCAATATGCCGCATATCGCGCGTATCAAGATGGCGCGTACAATGTGTACGTGTATTCTTTTGCAGACAAGAGCACGACAAAAGTAAACGCCGCGGCGATAGCGGTTGATGCGCTTGGCCCTTATATTTTGCAACGCTATGTCTATTGGGTTGACCATGTGGCAGACGGTTGGATAATCAATCAACATGATATTTTGACGGGTGCTAATCGCGTGATCAAGAAAACAGATATGCGCATCCAGTCAATTAGCTTGTATGATGAGTATGTTACGTATATCGTAAAAGTTGATGACACTCATAATAATGTAGTGCTTGTTAAGTTGTCTGATTTGAGCGAGCACGTTCTCACCGACGGCAAAAGCTGGTCGGCAGATGTGGCTGTGTTTAAAAATTTTGTGGTGTGGTCGCAATATCCGCACGCGCTTGGGGTGGATGACACGCACTTGAAGGGCGATATCATGTCATATCAAATTGATTCGCAATATGCGCATGTTTTACTTCCTTCAATGGAAGGGATTGGTTATGTGGGGTTGGTGGATACTACGCTTGCTTTTATGCAACGCGTAAACAATGCTTCCGTGATTTCAATTTATTACATGAACACCGGCACGTCGTACCAGCTGACTTCATCTGATAAAAACGCGGCGTATCCTTCTTTGTCCATGGAAACGATTGCGTATATGACATTGGGCGATGGTCAAAAGCAGATAAGCTATTTAAAATTTGGCTCCAATCAATGGGGCATTCTTTCAACCGCAGGCGCGACCAAAATGCCTCCGCAGGTTTCCCATGACGGCAAAAAAATCGCGTGGTTGGACAACCGCGCCGGCACTATGGATTTATACTATTATGATTTTGTAGCGCTCTCCGAGGAACTTGATCAAGACAAAGACGGTTTGAGCGATGCTGAAGAAACAAAATTGGGTACTAATGTGTATTCTACGGACACGGATAATGACGGATTGACGGATCGTGAAGAAGTTGAACGCTATCATACCAACCCTACCAAATGGGATACGGATGGTGATGGATTATCCGACGGTGAAGAGGTTTTGCGTTGGACCACAAACCCGTTGAAAGCGGATAGCAACAGCAATGGATTGACCGATGTGCAAGATTTGAAAACAGGATTTAGTCCGATAACACTCACCCAGCAGTTTACGAGTTATGCGGGAGTCATGCGTTGGCCCGGTTTGGGCGATGAGTATCGCAAATCAGAAGAGTTGCGCGACGCGTTGAATGTTTTGCTTGGCGCGGGACACTGGCGTGCGCATGGTAATGCTGACTGGTTTAAGATGGTGAACGCGTATATTTATGGCGGTTATAGTGCGGAAGAAGTGGCGTCTTACGCGCGCGGCAACGGGTACGCATTGAGTGCAAACACTCCTGCGGAATACTGGCGCACGTATCAAGCGGGGATTGGACACTCTACTACGGCATATATTTTTTCCGGCAAGAATGTGCCTGTTCAAAAAACCGTGTCACCAAAACAGTATCAAGCAAAAAAATTCGCTCCCAAGAATTTACCTAAAGTATATTCTTCCGCGGAAGTAACACCATCAAGTGTAAAAAATGTATACAAGGCAACATATTATTTGTTGCCGTAAAATAGTGTTGCTTATGAAAAAGAAAATTAAAAAATCAATAACGCATGGTATGCAGATGTATCCCGTGATCATTCAGTATAAAGAATTAAAAATTGGTCTTTTGCATCAGTTAATAAAAGATGCCGGGCTTACTGCAGAAGAATTTTTGAGCAATTTATAGATAATAAAAATTATTAAAAACCCCCGTCTATACAAGGCGGGGTTTTTATCTATACACAAACACCAGCGCGCGGCCTTGGTCTATGGGGAACCATTCATTGGCGGAAAGTTTTGCAAGCGGGGTGATTTTGTTAAAGGTGTGCCAATACTCATTGATGACCAGATACACGCGGGAGGCACCGGTGAGCGCGCGCACATAATCCGCCGTGGCGCGGTCGGGGCTTACTTCCGCCATGTGGAGGTAAGCGAGATAGAGTGGTCCGCCAGTGGGGATACTGTAATAGTAGAGTTCGCCTTCAGATGTTTTGAAATAGGCGGATTGTTGCACGTTGCGCGTAAAATTTTGCGCGTTAATGGAATTTGGTGATGACCTTCTTTGTCTATCACTATTTTTTGCGCGCCTGAATCCAAACTCTTGCAGTGCCGCCGCGGCGGTGGAGATATTGCTTAATACCACATAAGGAGGGCTGGTGTTGAGGGCAAGATTTGCTTGCGTTTTTTCTACGTTTTCAGCGATTTGCGCGGCTATAGCCGCTTCGCGGTCTTCTATCGTATGCACTGTCCGCACATCAGTTGCTGATGTATTGATAAATTTGTCTAAGGTGTAGGCGTCAACACGCGGATAGGAAGCATAGAGGCTCGCCGTGAGCGCAAGCGCGCATACAAGCGGCACCAGTACTGCGCCGCCCAAACGCGTGTATTTTTTTTCAACATATTTTTTGCTCTCAAGCACGCCATAAAGAAAAAAAGGTACGAGCAGGTAGGTTGCAAAATGCACAATGCGGTCTGAATACTGAAATTGTTCATGGTCGCCAATGCCGGGAAGCCGTATAAAGAATCGTACCAAAAGCGCGTTGGTTGTAATGACTATATACATGATGGGAAAAAACCAAGTGTTGTGGAACGCCGCGCGTGCGCGTGCTCGCCACACACGATGTCCAAACCAAGCAAGTGCGATAAAAATAAAAGGGGATGCGAAATAATACCAATAGAGCGGGGTAAAAAATGAATAGAGCATTTGCCCTTCACGCAAGCGGGGCAAAGAAAAATCAGGCAAACGCGCGCGTAAAATTTCAAATGATGGAATCTCGCCCCACGCGCCGGTTTGAAGTTTGAGGTAGAATGTAAATGCAAGAGGGATAGCGAACGCGGAAATAATATAGAGCACAATAGGAAACAGCGCGTAAAAGCGGTGTTTTTTTTGAGGCGCGCGCATGGCGTATCCTGCCATAACCGCACACGCGGCAATGAGAAGCGCCGGAATTCCCGCAAGCGGATGCACGGCCAGAGCCGCAAGCGCGATGAGTATAATCGGCATGGCACGAAGCGTGTTGGTGTATAGATAGAGCGTACTATAGAGTGCCACACAGATACCCAAGAATGCGGCAAGCTCATAAGGAGTAGTGGTTACAAACGAAGCAAAGGGAACGAGAAAAAATAATAGGGCTCCTACGCGCGCGCGGACGCGTTCAAAATTAAACGCATTGCGGAGCGCTAAATACACAAGTTGAGGCAAGAATATAATTTCTAAAATTGGTAAAAGCAGTTTATCAATGGTGCCAATAGGCAAGAAGGTGAGTTTGTTAAGCAGTACCACAAGTACGTATTGGCCGATATAAAAAGGAGTTTTGGGATAAAGTATTTCCCATTCCGCGATGTGGCTTTCTGCGGCGCGATGAATAAAAGGATCAAACCCAAACCCAAGCCGGTATATAAAATATCCGACGCTTACGAGTACGCAGGTGTGCAAAAAAAGCGCTACTTTGGTGAACCCTTTGCCTGTATGGGTGCGGAGCGTGCGGATTAAGAAAAAAGTGGTGAGGAAAAAAAGTATAAAAAAATTGCTGGTAATAATTGACCATGGCGTACGAATGGCGCCGGCAGTGCCGTGCCGGTTCAGGTAGTCAAGAAGTAAAAAATCTCCCACCAGCACGATGAGACACCCAATCCATGTGCCGAGCGCGCGCGGCGTGACCATTGCGGTATCGTCGACAGGTACGACGAGCTGTTTTACGCGCCATGTATGCGCGAGCGCAACGCAAGGTGCAATGCATGCTCCCGCCAAAAGCGCCACGGTTATTACTGCGTCGGTGAGCCCGAAAAAGTAATACAAAATTGTTCCCGCAATAATGACGCCGCTTAAGAGCCCCAAATTTCCGGTCAATCTTTGCCATGAACCGTGATATCCGGGCATAAGCTCTCCGCCCAATTTGCCGCTCACATACCACCCGTAGATGAACACAAAAAGTACTCCAAGTGCGCGTGAATGGATTATCCCTGTATTTATCGTTAGGATTACTAGCAAAAAAATTGTGGCGGTGGTATACTTAATGAAAGAGAATAGCATAGAAATATTATATCATAATAGTACAAGTTTTGAGTTTTTTTGTCTATGGGACATGACAAAATTTTACCGCATGATCGTTTGCTCGCACGAACAATTTTGCCGGCATTCCCTTTGTGGGTTAGACCCAACCATCTCACCATTCTACGCTTTTTGATGATACCATTGGTATTATGGCTTTTGGTGCTGGACAATTATGAGTGGGGGATTCCGTTGTTTCTTCTTGCCGCGCTCACCGACGCGCTTGACGGCTCAATGGCGCGTACGCGCAATCAGATCACGGATTGGGGCAAGATGTATGATCCTGTGGCGGATAAAGTGCTTATTGGCTCGGTATTGGTGGTGATTGCACTACAGCATATAAATTTCTATTTGGGGATTATTTTGATTGCGTTGGAAGTGGTGGTGCTCATTGGTGCGGCGATCCGTTACAAAAAAGGCATAATTTCACAGGCAAATGTGTGGGGCAAAATCAAAATGCTCCTGCAGGTGATTGGCGTAACATTTATTTTATTCGCGCTCGCGTTTGGTTGGAATTTGTTTATCTCAATTTCACAAGGCACTTTCTTTTTGGCGATTATTTTTGCAATTATCAGTTTGCTGACTCATGGATTTTAAAATTATGGCGCGAAAATTTTATCAATATATTCTAAAACGGGGGAGCGGCGCAGGCCTCGTTTTTTTGGTAGCCATATTTTTTTGGATATATTTATTTTTGTATCGCAATCCATCTGTTACGCAGCTGCCGCAGGTGGAGCAAAATGGCGAAAAATTGCCAGCGTATCTTGTGTTGAACCAGCCGGATGAAGCGGTCAATTATTGGTTTATTCGCGCGCTTGCTTTGGGGAGCCGGACAGGCATACCTTTGGAATTGCAATCCATTGTGCCGCAAAAAATTCATCCGCGCAGTACCACAATCGTTGATGATATGTTGGTTCCCATCGGGTTTCCGGGTATTATTTTGTTGTATGGGAGTTTGTTGTCTGTGTTAATGCGCGCGGTTCCGTGGTATTGGTTTAATGTGCTTGCGGTGAGTATTACACCGCTTCTGGGCGCGCTTGCGCCTCTGTTGTTGTACGTGCTTACGCGGCGGTTTTTTGACCGCTCGGTTGCACTTGTGTCAGCGGTTTTGTTATGGATTCAGCCCGCGTGGTGGTATTACTCTTCGCGTCCGTTTCAACATCATATTTTATTATTGTTTTTGCTTTTGTGCACGTTGAACGCGTGCGCGTATGTGTGTACGCGTTCGTTTGCGCGCGGACCTCGCGCAGTGTGGTGGCTCGTAACAGGGCTTTTGTGGGGTTTGACATTGTATATACGACCGGTTGAGGTAGTATGGGTGAGCACGCTCATGTGCGCGTTTTTGTATGCGTATCGCGCACGATGGGATAAAAAAGATTTGGTGCCGCTTGCGGCGGGGCTGTGTGTTGCGGGAGCCATATTTTTGGCGACTAATTCATTGTATTACGGCACGCCATTTGGCACCGGATATGTCCAGCCAAACGCGGCAGGCCAAGCGGGCACGGTTTTGGCTTCGTCCGCGGGTTTGGGAGGGCGTGGTATTCTCTCGGTGATAACACTTCCTTTTGGTTTTCATCCGGCGAATATCTGGTACAATTTTAAAGCATATGCGTATCATTTGAGCGGGCTTTGGTTTTGGTTTTTCTTTGCGAGCATCGGGTATCTCATATATGAATGGCGCGCCAAGATAATCAATCGGCGCATTGTATGGTGCGCGTGCGCATTGGGTGCGCTTGGAGCGTATTTGTTTGCGTATTACGGAAGCTGGATGTTTTTTGATAATATTATTCACACGCCGTCAATCGGAAGTTCGTACATGCGATATTTTTTGCCCATTGCGCTCTTGAGCGTCGTGGTGATTGCGTATGCCTTGGTGCGCGTGGGGCGGAACGGTTTTGTGTTTCGCGCGGGCGTGGCGTTGGCGGTTGTGCTTTTATCGTTGAGTTCATACACGATTGTATTTGCTCCGCTTGAAGGCTTGGCGTCAATCAAACATACAGTGGAAGGATATTATTTCGTGCGTGAAACATTGCGCGAACAGTTGCCAGTAAACGCGGTGGTGGTAACGCGATATGCCGATAAGTATTTGTTTCCTCATTTTCAAACACTGGTCTCATGGAGTGCGGAAGATGATTGGCAGGCGATAGAAAAACTTCGCGCGCGCGGCGTTTCCGTATTTTGGTATGAGGTGCCCATGAAAGAAACGGAAAAAAATCAAGTTGCTCAATTTTTGTCCGCCAACCACCTGCGCATGTCTCCTGTATTGTTTGTGTGGGACGGTCTTGAATTGCGGGAAATTGTTAAACAGTAGGTATGAAAGCGCAAGGAGAAATATATGTGATATTGCCCAATATTCGCTCGCGATTTAATGTTGGTTCAATATTTCGCACCGCAGACGCGGTGGGAGTGAGAAAAATTTTTTTGACTGGCTATACACCGCGGCCGCCGCACTCAAAGATTGACAAGGTGGCGCTTGGCGCGACAGAAAGCGTGCCGTGGGCATATTTTAGGCAGACAGCGCCGCTAATTAAAAAATTAAAAGCAGAAGGCGTGCAGATTATTGCTTTGGAGAAGACGCGCGGGAGTGTTTCGTTGTATAAAATTATTCCAAAATTTCCGTGTGCGCTTATAGTGGGTAATGAGGTAGAGGGGGTTACCGCGCGAGTGCGTAAATTTGCCGATGCGGTGGTGCATCTACCCATGCGAGGCGTAAAGGAATCTTTGAATGTTTCGGTGGCCTTTGGCGCCGCGGCGTATGTGATACGAAGCAAATAATGAAATTAAATTAAACATGGCATCTTGAACCACTTCTCTTTTTAAGCTACAATAGAGTTGTGTTCACTTTACTTAAAAATCACCTATGGTTGATTGTATTTTTTGCAAAATCGTCAACAAAGAATTGCCTTCATATAAGGTGTATGAAGATGTTGCTTTTTACGCGTTTTTGGACATCTTTCCGGTTAATCACGGACATATTTTGATTATTCCCAAAACACATTATCCTGATATTTTGCATACACCACCCGAGGTGGCGGAAGGTCTCATGCGTCTCGTGCAAAAAATCGCTCCGGCGGTTCTTAAAGCAACGAAAAGCGAAGGGTTTAATCTTGGCATGAATACCGGCTCTGTGGCAGGGCAAGCGGTTTTTCACACGCATGCGCATATTATGCCGCGCTTTCCGGATGACGGGTTGCGTCTGTGGGGGCACAAACCGTATGAACCAGGGCAGATGGAAATCGTATCCAACGCGATTGCAAATGCGATTGCGTAATTTCGTCACAAGCATAGCATTTTAATAGAGTCACATGCAGAATCATTGGCAGACAATCAAATCCGAAGTGCGCGCTTCCAACCCGTGGTGGACATACATGGTCAATGTATTCAAAACACACAAAGGCGTGGAGGGAGAATATCATATTGTCAAGACGCGCGGAGCAAGCATGGTGGTGCCGGTTTTGCCCGATGGGCGTGTTGTCATTATCAAACAATACCGTTATATTCCGGATCGCGACAGTTGGGAATTTCCTTGCGGACAACTCAAAGAGCACGAGAATTTTGAAGAATGCGCGCGCGCAGAATTGGAAGAAGAAACAGGGTATCGTGCCGGAGAATTGATCAATATTGGTGAATTTTTGCCATATAACGGCGTGGTGAATGAGTGGTGCCGATTATTTTTGGCAAAAAATTTGGAAGAGGGAAAGGCGCATCCTGAATCGACGGAAGAAATAGAAGTCAGCACGCGCCGTATTGATGAAATTGACCGCATGATTCATTCCGGAGAGATTTTTGACGGACAGACACTCGCGGCATGGTCGCTTATGCGGCCTCATCTTTTTTCTTAATATGCTTACCTACTCGCAACAATCGGATTATCCCGTGGTCAAAGTTGGCGTCATTTTGTCGGACGAGCAAGGCAGAATACTTCTTACGCGCCGCGCCGCGGAGCCGTTTAAAGATTTTTGGGATATACCGGGCGGCACGCTGGAGGTGGCGGATTTTAACGCGGAAACCGGCGCGTGCCGTGAAATTAAAGAAGAGTTGGGCGTATCATGTGAACTTCTTTCGCTTGTCGGTATCTATTCAAATCCGGAGAGAGACCCCCGGTATCATGCCCTTGCGCTGGTGTATACGGGGAAAATCACCGGCGGCGATATTGTTTTAAATCGGCACGTTGCCGAATACGCGTGGTTTGACCCGCAGACGCTGCCAAGCAACGTGGGGTTTGAGCACTCTCGCATTCTAAATGATTTTAAAAATAAAAAAATAAGCCTTTTGTCAATTAAAAGACGCATCTATGCGGAATACACAGAGAAGCCGTTTGCCTATAATGATGCTCGTTTTAAAGATCGCGTACGCGCGGCGTCCGGGGCTATTGTAATAAAAGGCAATTCCATATTGTTGGCAAAACGGTGCCGTGAACCGTTCAATGGCATGTGGTATATCCCGGGCGGGCATGTTTTGGTCAGAGAAACCATGGAAGAAACTTTGGTGCGTGAAATCAGAGAAGAATTGGGCGTTTCATGCCGTGTTGGAAAATTATTTGGAGTATACTCTGACCGCGGACGTGATCCGCGCAACGCGAGCGTGACGGCATTTTATTTTACGGAACTGGATAGCGAACGGTTTGAAAAAAATTTTGAAGTAAATGATTTTAGATATTTTTCTCTTTCGGAAGTTCCGGAGCTTGGGTATCACCAGAATATTATAATTGAAGATATCAAAGATTTTTTATCATCGCCTATATGAACACAAAATTATTAGTATGCGGAGGGGCGGGTTTCATTGGGTCAAATTTTATCCGGTATTTTTTGGACGCGCACCCTGATGCCGAGGTGGTAAATTTTGACAAGCTCACCTATGCCGGCAATTTGGATAATTTGCTGGATATCGCGCGGAACCCGCGTTATCATTTTGTGCGGGGCGACATTACGGATTTGGACGCGCTCACAGCAACCATAAAAAAATATGGGATAACGAGAGTGATCAATTTTGCCGCCGAAACGCACGTGGACAGGTCCATCCATGGCGGTTGCAAGGATTTTGTGCTTACCAACACGCTTGGGGTGCAGATGCTTTTGGACGCGGTGCGCGCTAACAACATAGAAAAAATGGTAAATGTTTCCACTGACGAAGTCTATGGCGCGCTTAGGCTGGACGATCCGTCAAAATTTTCCGAGCACACACCCGTCAATCCCAATATGCCATACGCGGCCGCAAAAGCGGGCGGGGATATGATGTGCCACGCGTATTATGTTACGCACAAAATGCCGGTGATTGTTACGCATTGTTCCAATAATTACGGCTCGTATCAATTTCCGGAAAAATTGATTCCTTTTTTTGTGTTTAAATTGTTGAAAGGGGAAAAGGTGCCGATTTACGGGGATGGTTTGTATGTGCGCGACTGGATTCATGTGCTGGATCATGCACGCGCGCTTGATGTGTTGTTGAGCAAGGGCGCGGCAGGGGAGGTTTACAATATCGGCGTAGATAATGAACGGAGCAATCTTGAGATAACGCACATGATATTAAAGATTTTGGACAAAGGCGAGGAATCTATTGAGTATGTGGCGGATCGTCCCGGGCATGACCGCCGTTACGCCATTGACGCAACCAAAATTTTGTCATTGGGGTGGGTTCCGGAATATACGCGTGAAAAATTTGAACAAGGATTGCGTGAAACCGTGGACTGGTACCGCACCAATACCACGTGGGTGGAAAAGTTGTGGGTGCGAAAAAACGAACTTAATACGCATATTAAATAAGTTTTAAATTTATGCAATTGCAATTTAAAAAAATTGTTTTCAAGACTTTTACCAATACAGGCATCACTTTGACCCCCGTTGATCTCAAAGATTTTATTGATTTTGAAGTTAAGCGCGTGTATTACGTTACCGCGTTTGAAAAAGACACGGGTGCACATTGCCACAAGATTGAAAAGGAATTTTTTATCTGCCAGAAGGGGTCAATTACTGCAATCATAGATTCTGGCGCGGGGCTTGAAGAATTTGTCATGACAGGTCCCAACGACGCCATGTACGTGGGCAATTATGTGTGGCACGGGTTTACAAACGCGTCCGCCGATTGCGTGCTTTTAGCGCTTTCTTCCACAAATTATAATCCGGACCGGAGTGATTATGTGCCGGATTATGAGGAATATAAAAAATTAGTAGTGGAATTAAAATAATTGTATGCCGGAGCGAAGAGGATATCACCCGCCGGAGGAAATGTCACCGGAAATTGAGGATGTCGCCTCTGTTTCCGCCACGGGCGCGCCAAAAAAATTTACGCGCAGGCATTTTTTGGAATTGGCAGGCGCGACTGTAGCCGGCGCTGTGATTGGATCTCGTATTTTTGGAAGTAAAGAATCTGCGGATGGATCTCGGCGCGGTCCTCATGAAATTCCACCACAGGATAATTTGCCGGTAGAATTTTCGCCTGAAAAAAATGACTTATTGCATGATTCAACCATTAAGGAGGAAAGAGGGGGAAAAACAGATATTTCAAAAGAATACGGCAAGAAAAAAAAAGAGAAGTATAAAAAAGGCCGGAAAAAAGGCAATACAAAACAACAAGAAATAAAAGAATTTTGGGAGCGTTTTCATGCTCCGCAAGCAGGTGCGGTCTTAGAAGAATTGCGCGGTTTCGCAAGAAATTTAGATGACAAAAATCGGTCGGTAGAAGCTTTGAAATTGGTTGATGAGATAGGTGATTTTGAAGACGCGGAGGTTGTTCGCGCTCGTTTAAACGGCGACGCTCAAGGGAGACTCTCGCGTGATTATTTTAAAGTGTTGCTGAAAAAGCCGGAAGTATTTTTGCGCGTCTTGGCACGGGTTGCCGATCAGCATGGCGTTCCATTATCAGTCATGTTGTCTGTATTCAGCATTGAAGGCGCAGGGCGGCAAACAAGCAAAAATAGGTTTCAATTGGGACCGGATACGGCACGGAGTTTGGGTCTAGCGGTAACAGATGACAAAGATGAACGCGGACATTTTGAAAAAAGCGCGCATGCCGCCGCGCGCTATCTTAAAACTTTATATGGTGGATTTGGCAACCAGTGGGGGTTGGCATTATCGGCGTATAACGCTGGAGCATCCGGACTTGCTCATTTAATTACTCGTTATTTTAAAGATGCTCACTATACTTCTTCAGGGCATGGTCCGCGGTTTGCAAAAGAAGATTTAGCACGTCTTGGTATTAATAGCGCCACCTTATATGAAAAAGAAAGCGCGTGGCTTATGACACAAAACAAAAAAAAGCGTTTTGAGTTACGTGCTCTTTGGTATCCTTTTGCCGCGGAGGCGCTTTCACAGCACGGATGGAGGCTGTTGGAAGAACAACAGAAAAACGAAATCGGCAAATTTATCGCTGGCGGTACTCATTAATTTTTTTATCAGTAAAATCGTATGAAAAAAATTTGTATCATCGGAAACCTCGGGATGCTTGGTCAACAATTAGAAACAGTTTTTCGCGCGGCCGCGCAGTACGAGGTTGCGGGTTGGGATAGGGGAGATATAGATATTACAGAAGCGCAACAAACGCGTGAAAAAATTATCGCGCTTAAACCTGATATTATCATTAATGCCGCGGCGTATAATAATGTAGACAAGGCGGAAACTGATGACAAGGAGCTGGCCATGCGGATTAATGGCGAGGCGGTGGGAACGCTTGCCGCTGTTGCAAATGAGTTGGGTGCGTTGCTTGTGCATTATTCAAGCGACTATGTTTTTGCAGGAGATGCAAAAATAGGATATAAAGAAATTGACGAACCTTCGCCAATAAGCGTTTATGGGGAGTCAAAATTGGCGGGAGAAAAAGCGGCGCGTACCGCGCATTCGTATTATCTTTTGCGCACATCACGCCTTTTTGGGCCTCCGGCGTCCGGTGTTGGCGCGAAAAAGAGTTTTGTGGATGTAATGCTTGCATTAGCAAAAGAAAAAAAAGAATTTGATTTGGTTGATGAAGAATGGTCAAGTCCAACGTATGTGGCGGACTTGGCAAAACGCACTAAAGAGATTATTGAACAGCAAGAACCATACGGGCTGTATCATGTAACCAACAGTGGCGCGTGCACGTGGTTTGGGTTTGGCAAAGAGGTGTTTAAATTGGCGGGTTTATCAGAAGTGGTAACGCGCTCGGTGTCTTCAAGCTCTTTTCCTCGCCCCGCAAAACGTCCGGCTTATTCGGAGCTCACGAGTATGAAATTGCATCCCATGAGGCCGTGGCAAGATGCGCTTAAGGAGTATATTGAACCAATGGTAATTGAAAAGAAATAATGAATCTTTCAATCATAACCGTATCATGGAATGTCAAAGATAAATTGCGCGAGTGCGTTAAATCAGTTTTTGAAAATCGCGGTGATTTGGAAATTGAATATTTTGTGGTTGACAACGCTTCATGCGACGGTACGGCTAATATGCTTGCGAGTGAGTTCTCGCAAGTGCGCGTGATTGCAAATAGCGAGAACAAAGGTTTTGCACGCGCTAATAATCAGGCAATCAAGCAAAGCACGGGGGAATTTGTGTTGCTTTTGAATCCGGATATGCGCGTGTTGCCGGAAACTTTGCCGCGCATGGTCGCGTGGATGCGTGCGCACGCACGCGCGGGAGTGGCAAGCGGTAAGCTTCTTGATGAGGAAGGGCGCATAAATAAAGAAGCGACTCCGCGGCATTTCCCCTGTTTTTTTGATCAAGCGGCAATTATGCTCAAAGTTCCGCATTTATTTCCTCATGTCTTGGATCATTACCTTTGGCGGGATTTTGACGCGGAAAAAGAGCAAACAGTAGATTCCGTTCGCGGGTCGTTTTTTATGATTCGCCGCGAAGTTTTGGATGCGCTCAAAGGGTTAGACGAGCGGTATTTTATCTGGTTTGAAGAGGTTGATTTTTGCAAGCAAGTGTGGAATGCCTGTTTTGAAGTATGGTATGTGCCGAGTGTAACTTGCGTTGACTATGTCGGACAAAGTTTTAAACAACAGACGGGAATGTGGCGGCAAAAACAGTTTACCAAGTCCATGGTGCAGTATTTTGAAAAGTGGCATCCGTGCGCCGCTGCGCTGGCGCTGAAGCTGTTGCGTCCGCTCGCGCTTTTTTTGACATGGATTTTTATCAAATTCAAACTATGAAATTGATTGTGCAGCTGGTGGTGTGGAACGGAAAAAAATATTTGCCGTATTTGTTTGACTCGCTCGCCGCGCAGACGTTGAAAGATTGGCATCTGATGATTTTGGACAATGGCTCATCGGACGGAAGCGCCGAGTGGCTTGAACGCCACGCCCATGAAGCCGGCGCGCCGTATACGTTTCAGGCGCAATCGGAAAATAGCGGGTTTGCGGGCGGGCATAATATGCTGTTCAAAAAATCACGCGCGGAGTTTTCCGGCGCGTCTTATGTGCTTTTGTTGAATCAAGACATGTACGCGGAGCCTGATTGTTTTAAAAAAATACTTGCGTTTGCCGAGCGTCATACGGACGCGGGAGCGTTCTCTCCGAGGCTTATGCGCTGGAATTTTTCCGCGCTCGCGGCTGTGTCACCGGAGGCACTCGTGCGTGGCGGCACAGATGGCGCACTTGAGCAAAGTAAAACAAACTTTGTTGACACGCTCGGGCTGAAGGCGTGCTCCACGCGCCGCGTGATTGATTGGCTGACAGGTCGCCTCTATTCCGACGCGCTTTTGGTGCCGTACGCCCGCAGGCGAAATGATGGGGGAGTGGAAGTGTTTGGCGTCTCCGGCGCGTTGCCACTTTACCGAGTCTCTGCCTTACACTCCGCTCTGTGCGATGGAAATTTATTTGACCCGGATTACGGGAGTTACAAAGAAGATGTGGATTTGGCATGGCGGCTACGGCTTGCCGGCTGGCGTGCGTTTACGGTGCTTGACGCGGTTGCGTATCATGACCGCACCGCGGCGGGGCCACAGGATACAAGCGACCGTGCGGCGCGTGCGCAATATCAAAAAAAGCCGGATTATGTGCGGTCTCAATCGTATCGCAACCACCTGCTCACGCTCTTTAAAAATGAGCTGTGGCAGAACCTTCTTATTGACGGGGTTAGTATTTTTTGGTATGAATTAAAGAAATTCGGTTATTTATTGGTACGCCACCCGCATCTTCTAGCGCGCGCATGGTATGATATAATACGGCTTCTGCCGCGCACGTTCAAAAAACGCCGCGAAGCAATGCATCACAAGAAGATTGGGTGGATGATTTTGCGCCGTTGGTGGGATGTATAATGTAGATCAAGAAAATGCTTGAGATAAGAGCTTCGAGGGGACTACGAGCCGCGACGGCGGTGAGTCTGAGCAAAAATTCAACAGAATTTTTGTGTGCCCCGAGGGGCTATTGTCTCAAGCATTTAATAAGTAACTTTTTATGCCGCACGACATTTCAATCGTCATTGTCAACTATCTCATGAAGGAAGACATTGAGCGTTGTTTGCATACGCTCAAAGAAGACCTCCGTGGTTCAACGCTGGACGTGAAAGTGGTGGTGGTTGATAACACTCCGCAAGATGGATGCGGTTTGATGCTCAAGAAAGAATATCCGTCCGCGGTGTATCTTCCGCAACCTTCCAATCTTGGTTTTGGCAGGGCAATCAATATCGGCATCAAAGCGGCGGCCGCACGCTATTTTTTTGTATTTAATCCGGACACGCGTTTTCTTCCCGATACACACACTATGGAAAATTTGCATAGTTTTATGGAAGAACATCCCAAAATCGGAATGATCGGCCCAAAATTATTGAACGAAGACGGTACACTCCAGTACTCATGCTACAGGTTTCATCAATTTTGGATGCCGCTTTTGCGCCGTTCCAGTTTGGGCGCGCATCGCCGTTTCCGACGCGCGGTGGATCGTTTTCTTATGAAAGATTTTGATCACGCGAGCATGCGGCCGGTTGATTGGATTATGGGGTCGGCCATGTTTGTGCGCGCAAGTATGATGGAAGAAGTGGGTCTGATGGACGAGCGATATTTTATGTATTTTGAAGACGCAGACTGGTGCCGAAGATTTTGGGCGGCGCATTTTCCTGTGTATTATGTGCCATCTATTGTAATTGTGCATCGCCATGGTCGTGGAAGTGCAAAAGAGAGCGGGTTGTTTCGTTCCATTTTAAAAAATAAATTAACGCGCACACACATCAAGAGCTGGTTGAAGTATATGTGGAAATGGCGTATGCTAAAGGTATAATTTAAAACCTATGAAACCACGAGTCGCTTTTATTTACCTTTCATTTCATTGCGAGCCATACATGGATGACGTTGTTTCTTCAATGGAAAAATTAACGTATCCAAAGGATAGCGTGGAGCTGGTGGTGGTGGACAATCCGCATCCGGAATACGGGTCTTCCGTGCGATATCTTGAGGGTAGAGTAATGCCGCTTTCAGAAAAAACAATGCCCAAGGTAACTGTGATGGCAAACAGTGAAAATTTGGGTTTTTCCGGCGGCAACAATGTTGGCATCCGCTACGCGCTTGAACAAGGGTTTGATTATATTTATTTGTTAAATAACGACGCATTTGGCGCGGCGAATTTTTTGGAGCCGCTCGTAGACGCAATGGAAAGCGACGCAAAAATCGGAGCAGCACAGTCGCTTATACTTTTGCATCCGGAAACATCGCTTATCAATTCCGCAGGCAACCGTATGCATTATCTGGGTTTTGGATTTTGCGACGGGTATCGTGCGCGCGCCGCTACATATGATATGCCTGCCGTCAAAGAAGTTAATTACGCGAGCGGTGCGGGGGTGATGATGCGCGCCTCTCTCTTGAGGGGACACGGGCTCTGGGACGAAGATTTTTTCTTATACCATGAAGATTTGGAGTATAGTTATCGGCTTAAAAGCAGAGGATACAAGATGGTGGTGGTGAAAGGTTCCATTTTGTATCATAAATATCAGTTTGGCCGCAGTATTGCAAAGTTTTTTTGGATGGAACGCAATCGTTACGGAGTTTTGTTGATGTTCTACAAGTGGCCTACCCTCATCTTGATTTTGCCTATGATGCTTGTAATGGAATTAGGTCTTTTGTTTTTTGCGTTGAAAAGCCATTCAATAGATGTACGAGTTAAGGTGTATCGTTATTGGCTACAAGCAAAAAATTGGAGTTTGTGGCTGGAGAAACGCCGCCGTATTCAAGAAAAACGCACCATTTCCGACCGCGTATTGACACGCGACATGGCAACGAAAATTTTGTTTCAAGAGGAAGAAATGCGCAATCCGTTGCTATTGTATGTGGGCAATCCGATCATGACGCTGTATTGGAAATTGATTCGTTTGATTTTATGGTGGTAAAAAAAGCGATTTTAACCGGCGGGGGGCACGCAACGCGCTTGCGGCCGATAACTACCACTATCAATAAGCATTTGATTCCGCTTGCCAACAAGCCCATGATTTTTTATGCCATAGAAAAGGTGGTGGAGGTGGGCGTGCGAGAGATTGCCATCAATGTTAATCCGGGTGAAACAGAATTGCAAAAATATGTGGGCGACGGCGGGCACTGGGGAGTCAACATCCGCTATTTTGAACAAACCGGCGGGCCGCAAGGGATTGCGCATGTGGTTTCTTGCGCGCGAGATTTTTTGGGAGACGATCCTTTCATTTTCTTTTTGAGCGATAATATTATTTTGGGTTCGCTGAAAGAAATGGCGGACAAGTTTACCCGCGGCGGCTATAGCGCGTGCCTTGCGTTTGCGGAAGTGCCGGACCCGGAGCGTTTTGGAGTGCCAGAGTTTGATGAATCGGGCAATTTAAAGCGCGTAGTGGAAAAACCAACGCATCCCGCGTGCAATATGGCACAAACAGGCATTTATTTTTATGATAAGCATTTTTTTGACGCGTTTAGCAATATCAAAAAAAGCGATCGCGGCGAGTATGAAATTTCAGACATAAACACATGGCTTTTGGAAAATGGTTTTAAAGTGGGGTGGGAAAAGGTAAAGAGCTGGTGGAAAGATACCGGCAAGCCGATTGATTTGATTACCGCAAATCAGCTTTTGCTTGATCAGCTTAATGATGCTGATTTCCAAAATAACGCCGTTATAGAACAAGGCGCGCGTATTGAAGGCAAGGTGTCCATGGGGCACGGCACGCGTGTTGGTCCCAAAGTGGTTATACGAGGGCCTGTGATAATCGGTGAGAATTGTGTTTTGGAGGATTGCATTATCGGCCCTTATGCCACAATTGGTGCCGGTACGGAAGTGTACAGCGCGGAAATAGAACACTCAATTATTTTTGATAATGTGGATATCAACTGTCCGTTGCGGATTTTAGACAGTATCATTGGCAAAAACGCCACAATTATCTCTGGACATCAGATTCCGCAGGGCGGGCACAAGATGTTGTTGGGAGACAATACATCTATTGAAATGTAGTACACAGTGAAAAGAAAATGTTAAAGCCCCTCCAACTTGACAAGTTTGAGGATTTTTGAGTATTATATAAAGTCCGATACACAATGTTCGGGCAAGTAAAAACCACAAGCACAAGAAGGAGAAGGTGTAGCGATGTTTGAAATTCAAGATATTCCGGATACGTCTGGGTGTGGTTGGGTTGTGAAGATAGACGGTACCGTGCGACGTGTTCAAAGGATTGAACTCGGATCAACGTTTGGTACGCTCATATATGGCCGCCGACCGGAGGGTTATGATAGTTGGGTCTTTTACGAGCAGGGTGGAGGTGGCGCGGTAACCTTGCTGTATGCCTATACCCCATATGATGAGCTTATTGTGGGGCTTCTGCTAGAGAAGCGCGCCAACATGGGTGATGTTCCCGTCTGGTGCGCGATCGGCGGATTCATTGATCCTTGTGAGACGCATGAATTGGCGCAGGTTCGTGAAGCCGATGAAGAGGCTGGTCTTGGCTCGTTGAGAGTCAAGGAGTTCACAGGCATGCGAACGAACTCCAATAGAGCCTTTTTCGTTGCTGATGCCAGCGAAGGCGAAGGCGTGCATGCCTACGGCATGGAGGTACCGTTTGAGTGGCTCACTCCGGACGGTAAGACATTCCGGTTTCAGGACACTAATCATTTTAACCACAAAAAGGCCTCTGCTGTGCGGTTTTTCCCATGGCGCGAGGCAATCAACCGCAGTCCGGACGCGCTCGCACGGTCTGCTATCGCGCAACTGCTCGCGGCAGTGATGTAACACCACTCGCCCCAACTCCAACCTCCCTACGATTTAACCCGTAGGTTTTTTTATGTAGGGTGTTAGGTGGTCTATTGTATCTCCAACATAAACAGCCCCGCGGGAGTAGTGTAAAATATTTTTGTACTCAATTTGTCCATTGAGATATTGCTTATGGAAGGATCCGTCAAAAGCGTAATGGTATTGCGCTTGTCTCTGTTGTCCAGTTCCATGATACTTAATTTATTTTCAATGTAAAAAAGATAGTAGGGAGTATTATAGAGAGGGAGTGAAAATGAGGGCGCTTTGGCATAACGTCCAAGAAGCGTAGATTGATTTTTAGTAGAATTAAACACGTTAATCTCTTCTTTTCCGGAAGAAAGAAACACTTCATTTTTTGTTCCATCGCCAAACATTCCGGTGTTTGCGTTGAGTTCAATAAATTGGCTGGCACTATTTTTTGTGTTGAGCAACCAAATTTTGTCTGTAGTTTTATTGAGAATTGCTATAAAACTTCGAACGCTTCCTGGCAGTAATGCGTAGTCGCCTTTAGGCAGTGTAGAGAGCTTCTCTGACGGTTTTAAAATGAGCCGATTAGTGAGACGAGTAACTTCAACTCCCGTTGGTGTTGAAATGAGCGTGATAACGCCAATAGGGGTTACTTCAAACGATTGAACAAACTCCTGAAGCGGGCTCATTTGCGACGAACTCAAAGATATTTTGACAAGCTGTGCATTCATTATCCCATAAAGAATTTCATCGTCTGAATTATCAAAACGGGGGTGAATGAGCGGTGCCCCCGCAAGCTTTAAGGTTGTTTTGGTTTGTTTTTTGGTGTCTGTTGGTACTACAAGAGAGCTGTTTTGGTTTGTGAGATTTGTAACTAAAATATATGAATTATTTGCCGACCATGAAATTTGCACCTGTGTTAGATTTTTTTCCGGAGATGTATAGAGCGTGTCTTGCTTTTCTCCGGAAGATGAAAATATTTCTATTGTTTGAGCGTCGCGCACAACCGCGATATGTTCTCCTGTATGGTCTAACGCGTAGGCATTAATTATTCCGTTTACTAATGATTGAGGTTTTGATTGCTTAAAAAGCGTGATATCGTATGCAAGTGTGCTTTCGAGGCTTTGAACTTCCAGATTTTTTGTCCAAGAAAAATAACCCGGAAGTTCAACTCGTACCGTATACACATTTGGAGCAAGATCATTGATATAGAGTGGCGAGCTGTTTTTTTGTTGTTGATTATTGAGATATACGTTGGTGTTTGTTGGATATGTCTTAATTCCTAGTACGCCCACCTCTCCTATTTTCTTTTTTTGCCAATTATAGCGGAATCCGCTTGTGTATAAAAGCGTTACCGGCGCAATAATAAAGAACGCCAAAATAAAGCTTATAGTTATGACGCGGCGAGTAAAGAGGGTCATTGTGTATATTGTCAAAAAGAGTGAGCTTTGCTATACTAATAATATCATTTTTTCGATTTTAATAATATAGCCATTCTTTTATAGAACGGCTTTAAGGTTAATAGAAACAGCAGGCTATGTCAAATTTTAAAATCATTGAAACTCCGGACCACGACTCCATGCGCCATATGCGCCGTTACAAAAAGTTGATAATTTCCGGATTATTGCTTGTCGCGGGGTTTAGCGGTGGAATGTTGTTTGGCCGTTTATTTGCGGAATCAACCTTCGCTGGCGGAGGAGGATTGGTGATTGACAAAGATACCAATAAAAATGAATCCGTTGAAAAGTCAAAGTTGATTTTTAATATTTTTAATAAAGACGCGGCGCCGGAAGTAAAAGATGTTGATTTCAAATTGTTTTGGGATGTATGGAATAAAGTTCAGCAAAAGTCTTTGCAAAAGCCGGTGGCGGATTCCAATCTGTTTTACGGATCGCTTGAGGGACTTGTTGCTTCTTTAAAAGATCCTTACTCCGTATTTTTGCGTCCACAGCTCGCTACACGCTTCTCTCAAGATTTGTCCGGAAGCTTTTCGGGTATCGGAGCGGAAATTGGTATCAAAGATGACGTCGTTACTGTTATTGCGCCATTGCCGGATTCACCGGCAGAACAAGCGGGAGTAAAATCAGGAGATAAAATAATTGAAATAGATGGCGCAGATACCTCGGGTTTTTCAATTGACGAAGCGGTCAATCGTATCCGTGGAGTAAAAGGTACTATTGTCAAACTTAATTTATGGCGTAAGGGTGTTGATAAGCCATTTAAGGTTGACATCACGCGCGATACGATTGTTATAAAAAGTGTTACATGGAAAATGAAAGATAATAATATCGCATATCTTAAGATTGCGCATTTCAATCAGGACACGTCGGAGTTGTTTGATCAGGCAGTTCGGCAAATTGTACTCAAAAATCCGCGCGGGCTTGTGTTGGATTTGCGCAATGATCCTGGTGGTTTCTTGGATACAGCGGTGCGCGTGGCAAGCGAATGGATTGAAAAAGGCGATATTGTAAAAGAACATTTTAGCGATGGACGTGAAGAAACGTATCAAAGCAACGGATCGCATCGTTTGGTTGATATTTCTACGGTGGTGCTGGTAAATCAAGGTTCCGCGAGCGCGTCGGAAATTGTGGCGGGAGCATTGCAGGATTATGGCAAGGGGAAACTTATTGGACAAAAGACATTTGGCAAGGGCTCGGTGCAGGACTATGAACAGTTTACGGACGGGTCCGCGCTCAAACTCACTATTGCCGAGTGGCTCACGCCAAAGGGGCGCCATATTAATAAAGTAGGCGTCGCACCAGATGAAGTGATTGAAGACGCTCCTGCGGATCAGAAAGCATCCCCAACGGGAGCACCATCATCAAACCAAGAATCGGTTGACGTGGTTCTTGAACGCGCCCTCAAGATATTAAATCAATAAATTCAATGTCAGTATGCTTGATCTCAAGTCAAAGATTCTTGATATTCCCAATTGGCCGATAGAAGGCGTAGTGTTTAAAGATATCACTCCGCTTTTGCAAGACGCCGCGTATTTTAAAGAAACCATTGATCGCTTGGCGGAACCGTTTGCAGGCACAACGCTTGATGTAATCGTGGGTATTGACGCGCGCGGATTTTTGCTCGCAACGGCTGTGGCGTATAAACTTGGAGTGGGAGTGGCTCTTGTGCGCAAGCCCGGCAAACTGCCCCGTGTTACGGTGGCGCGTGATTACGCGCTTGAATACGGCTCTAACACGCTAGAGATGCACAAAGACGCAATACAAACCGGACAGCGAGTGGCTATTGTGGATGATGTTTTAGCTACCGGTGGCACCTTGCAGGCAACTATTCAGCTCATAGAAGAGCTTGGTGGCAAGGTGGAAGGAATCTCTGTGCTCATTGGTCTGTCGTTTTTGAACGGTAAAGATAAACTTAACGGCAAAGCCGTGCATGAATTAATCACTTATTAATGTTTTATGATTGGAATATTTGGCGGTTCGGGATTTTATTCTTTTTTGGATAATTTGCAAGAAAAACATATTGATACGCCGTATGGCAAACCTTCTGCGCCTGTGATGATGGGGGAATATCAGGGCATGTCGGTTGCCTTTTTGCCTCGGCACGGCAAGAATCATGAATTTTCTCCAACGCGCGTGCCATATAAAGCAAATATACACGCGTTTAAGCAATTGGGGGTTACGCGTATTTTTGGCCCTTGCGCCGCGGGAAGTCTAAAAGCATTCGTAGCACCCGGCCATTTTGTGGTGGCGGATCAAGTGGTGGATCGTACACGGCATAGAGATGATTCATTTTTTAACGCGGAAGGCACGCCTGTGGCGCATATTACGTTCGCAGATCCTTATTGCCCGCAGATGCGTGGTGTTGCCATAGAAGCATGCAAAGCAGAAGGCGTTACTGTGCATGAAAAAGGCACGGTGGTGGTTATAGAAGGTCCTCGATTTTCTACGCGCGCGGAATCAAAATGGTTTCAAAATGCGGGGTGGGAAGTAATCAACATGACCCAGTATCCGGAAGCAATTCTCGCGCGTGAGCAAGAAATGTGTTATGTAAATATCTCGCTCATTACGGATTATGATGCCGGGCTGGAAGGCACGGACGTAAAACCGGTAACACACGCGGGTGTTTTGGAGGTATTTAAAAATAACAATGAACGGCTCATGAAAGTGTTGTCTCGCATGATCGCCGCTACGCCAAAAGAAACAACCTGTGAATGTCAAAAGGTGCTTACGGGTGCCCATGGATAGAGAGAACGATATGAAACAAACATTGTCTCTCGCAACTAGGAAGGGTAAGCTATGTTGCTCAAGGCAATGTTTGTTTCATGTAACCGGATTGGTTCAAAGAGGGTTTGGTGAGGCGCGCAAAATCGGTTTTCCAACTCTTAATATCTCCTACACCTTGCCTCGCGGTAAGGTTTTTGAAGCTGGTGTGTATGCGGTAGAGGTGAATTTTGACGGCTGTGTTTATCAAGCGGCGGCGTGTGTGGGAGCTGATTGGAACACTGGACAAACACCCAAGTTTGAGGTTTACTTGTTTGACGCAGACGGAGGCTTTACTTGGTATGATAAGATCGTGGAAGTAAGTGTACTTAAAAGAATTCGTGATTTGGTGCGGTTTGATGATGCGAAGGATGCGCGTTCACATGTAGCTCAAGACGTTGAAGATATTAAAACTTTTTTTGCTCGTTAAGTATGTTTTCAGGAATTATTCAAGAATTGGGGACAATCAAAAAAATACAACAATCTCCGCGCGGCATGGAGCTTTTTATTGTCGCGCCGCACATTTTACGGCGCGTGAAGGCGGGGAGCAGTGTGGCAGTAAATGGTGTGTGTTTGACTGTAGCGAGCAAGACCTCGCGTTTGCTCAAGTTTATAGTAATGCAAGAAACATTAAAATGCACAACATTGGCTCATGCGCGCGCAGGAACAAAAGTTGGGCTAGAGCCGTCTTTGCGAGCGGGAGAAGAAATAGGAGGGCATTTTGTGTATGGCCATATAGATGGTCGCGCGCGAGTGATGGAATTGAAAAAAGCATCCGGATCATTGGTAATGACTTTGAGCGCGACAAAGGATCTTTTAAAATATATGATAATGAAAGGCACGATTGCCATTGACGGGGTGAGTTTAACCATTATGCGCTTGTCTCGCGGTACGTTTGCCGTGTCGCTTTTGAGACAAACACTTGACCTTACCAGCCTTGGCGAGAAGCGCGAAAGGGATGAAGTGAATATAGAGGTTGATATGATAAATAAATTTTTGATGGAACGATGCGCGCCAAAATAGCATATGAAATATAATACTTTTAAAAATGTCACTGTACGAGGAAAAAGATTCGCAATTGTTGCCGCACGGTATCATGCCGGAGTGATTGACGGATTACTCATGGGTGCTATGCGCGGTTTGGAAGAGTGCGGTATACGGGAAAAAGATATCAAAGTGGCGCGCGTGCCGGGATCATTTGAAATTCCTCTTGCCGCTCAGCGCATGCTCAAGACAAAAAAATACGCCGCGATTATCTGCCTCGGTGTGGTGATCAAAGGGGAGACAAATCATGATGAATTGATTGCATCGGCGGTTGTCAACGCGCTTATGCAATTGGGGCTTGTTTTTAACACGCCGGTAATGCTTGGTGTGGTTACAGCATTCAAAGAAGCGCAGGCTATCGCGCGCTCGTGTAATAATAAAGAAAATAGAGGGTATCAAGCGGCACGGTCTGCTGTGGAAATGATTGAGTGATACTACTTTAAAAATAGGCTTAGATATTTTTTCTCAACTACGCAGGGTAAACTATGTTGAGAAAAAATATCTAAGCCTATTTTATTTTTTTTCACTCAAACGATTTCTCCCATTCCGTGTCCACTTTCACCGTCAAGTCAACGTAGACATGACGGTTGTTGATGAGTTCAAGCTCTTTGCGCACCGTTGCGCCGATTTCTTTGATTTTTCGCGCGTGCGCGCCGATAATCATTTTTTTGTAGCGTTCCGCAAATGTCAAGATCACCGCGCGAATATAGAGTGTGCCGTCTTTACGCTCTTCCATTTCTTCCACGCGTACGGTAACGCTGTAGGGAACTTCATCGCCCATGGTGTGAAAAACTTTTTCTCGGATGAGTTCGCTTATAAAAAATCGTTGGTCAATGTTGGTGATTTGGTTTAACGGATAAATTGATTCTCCTTCCGGTAAAAATTCAAATAGTGTTGAAAGAAGGGTTTTTAGATGTTTGTGTTTGAGCGCGGATACTTCAATGGTAGCGGTAAACCCTTCAGAGGCACTTAGCGCTCGGTATTCTTCAAGATATGGCAACTCGCGGTGGGACAAATCAATTTTATTTATCACGAATAGTTTGGGGAGTTTGAGATCGCGGACCAAAGAGAGCAGGCGCTTTTCTTCTTGGCCTATTGCTCTGCTTGTATCTACTACATAGATAATTACCTCAACTCCATGGAGCGATTGCTTTATTTTTTCAGTGAGCTTTGGGGTGAGCGGACTGCGTTTTTCAGTAAGGAAACCGGGAGTGTCCACAAACACAATTTGTCCGCGATCGTCATTAAAAACACCGTGGATGACGTGGCGCGTGGTTTGCGGTTTTGGAGTGGCGATGGCCAATTTGGTACCCACCAATGCGTTTAAAAGCGTTGATTTGCCCGCGTTGGAGCGGCCGATAATTACTGCAAAGCCTGATTTTTTGTTGATGATTTCTTCCATAGAGTGAGGGTATGGTAGCACAAGTTTCTGTTTTTAGCTAGACAAAATAAAACCTAGGGGTTTTCCTAGGTGTGTTTTGATTTGTTTGACGGGTGAAAGAGCTAGACTGTCAGCTCCATGACAAGACCGTGGCGGTCGCCAAAGTCTAAGCCGTTAGTTATCTTGTGGTATGCCTGCGTGAGCGACGGTGGCATTTTTTTGAGACGCTCCAGCAGATTGTCGCCCAGTTCAGGGGCTATGCCTCGATCATCCAGAAATATCTTGGTGGCTTCCCGCGTGCGTGAAGTAGGGAAGGCCAGAGTAAGGTTTTCTGTGTGTTCTCCCGTGATAGATACCCGCGCATATGGGAATCGCTCGTACAGAAGCCGCGCAAGCCTGCCTGTGGCGTTTTCTTCTTTGTCGTCAGACCACTTTTTGATCAGCGATCTTCCGCGAACAATGTAGACTTCGCTCGCTTGAAGGACGGTGCTCTTGCCCATGTTGCCAGACAAATAGGAGGCGAGTACGCCGCAGAAGTTTTTAATATGCGCATCGCCCACATGTCCGCCAATGACGAACCCACCTTCCATGGTTTTACAGACAGGCGGAATGTTCATGTCTTCCTCGGCACCCGTTGTTTCAATCCTGTGTGCGATTATCATGACGCCAATGCAATCGGCATTGGCAAAAGAGACACAGGCTTTTGTTCCTGTTCTGAAAAAGCCCATATCAACAAGGTCGGCCTCCACTTGCGGCGCTCGACCTACCACAGAGCTTTCGGTCCTCTTTGCCACCCGTAGCTCTTTTGTGGCAAATGGGGTAACAACAGCGCCAGCCGACCGGTAGACCATGCCGAGCCACGTTTCACGCGCAGTGCGGCGAGAGGTGTCTGCTGTGGTGCCTTGGAGCCATGGCCGTTTGCCTCCTTCATTGCCCATTACTGAAGCGGGTTGAGTTGGGTTGCGACAAGCGATAGCCAGTTGCAGTTGAGACACAGCTCACCTCCTGTTGTTGCATCCTTAGTGGGAAGCATGGAGTTGTGAAGGATCGTTTCTCCGTAAACTTTACGGGAATATATTATGGATACTTTACAACAAAATGGGTAAAAAAATCAAGGGGGAGAGGGACAAGGCAAAGCAGGTATGACATTTCTATTTAGCCTTTACAAGTGGAACCTAAAACTTGACACCTCCTGCGCATTTTGTATATAGTGAATACAGATCATTACATTGTTGATAACTTTTAACGCATGGAAATGAGGTGCAAATCCTCTGCTGTGCCGCAACCGTGAATTTTGAGCCATGACGCGTTCAAAATAAGCCGGGTCTTTGCTTTAAGAGTTATAATTATTCATCTCCCGAGCAGGAGAGTGAAGTAGGTTTATTTTGTGAGCGCACAAACCCTCTTTCCCTCCGCGCGGGAACGAGGTTTTTTATTTTTATGAAATATTTTATCAAAAGACACAAGCATCACTTTGGGCTATGGGCGCTTTCCGGCGCGATTCTAATCATGAGCACGTTGTGGATGGGGCGGTTGAATAAGCAAAATAGCACGACTCTTGTGTCCAATATTGATGCGCGGGTCGCACTCGCTGTGTCGTCTTTGGAGCAGAAAAAACAAGCATCTTCATCTTTGTTTGATGTATCCAACATAGGCATTGAAACAAAGCCAAGCGCACTTGCCATCTCTTCTTCAACAACACTGGAAAAGGCCGCCCCATCTCCGATACAAAATAACTCGTCGTCAACGGTGTCTACAGAAAATGGCGTTCCCATTACATTTGTCATTATGTTTCCGCAAGAAACGCGCACGGTGAATTTTTCTGCGCACACGGGGGATACGGTATACGACGCTATGAAAACTTTTGCGCGCCAGAATAATTTTGATATTCAATTTAAAGAATTTACGGGACTCGGCGCGATGGTGCAATCAATCAATGGCGTGGCAAATGACCCGCGGGCAAACAAATTCTGGATTTATTATCTCAATGGCGCTTTGGCAAAAGCAGGCATTTCTTCCGTCAAAATTAATTCACAAGATATAATCAAGTGGCAATATGAAGCTGGAAAAGAATAAGGGGAAGATGCTTATAAAAAGTTTTATGTGGGGTGTGGCAGGTATTTTTGGATGCGCGGTATTTTTTTTGGGCATAGCGCCTGTAAAAGCAGGTGAGAGTGCAAGCTCCACACCGGAAACATCGGCAACCTCAACCATTTCGGACGCGGTGCCGTTGACGGCCGTGAGCAGTACGCCGGCGGTTGTGTATCCTTCATTTGGAATGCACGTGCGTTATGGTGATTTGTTTATTTTTGAAGGTGCGGTAACACCCACACCGCATGAGTCGGTATTTGACACGCAAGGGAATAAGCATTCAATTATAACAACTTCAAGTGTTTTGACCGCGCTCATTGACGCTGACACGCTTTCCGATGCGTTTTCAATAACGAAGTTGGATTATTACGATTCATATAAAAGTTTCTATCTTGATTGCCTTACCATAGAAACAACAACAAGTACGCGAGCGTGTGGCAATTGGAATTATGCGGTAGATGGAGTCTACCCAAGTGTGGGGATGGATTCTTATGCCTTAAAAGGCGGTGAACAAGTGTATGTATATTTTGGCAATCCGTGGCGCATAACCGCGAGTACGAGTACGTTTCCGGTGAACACTACTACAGCGCTTTCAACATGGCGCTATAACTATAACAGTACGTCAACGGAGTGGACGGCCGACGGCAGGGATACCATAGATATTTCAGTGCCCAATCCTGCATCTACCGGATTTTGGGATACAACAGTAACAACCACCACACTCATGAGTGCCACGGAAGGGACGGTGGATTATACATTTTCCGCTACGGGCACGTATTATGCAAAAATTACCTCGGCGGATTTTTCAAAATGGAGCAATCCGATTACGCTGAATGTGATTGACGCGCTGGTGGTGGCGGCAACCTCTACAGCCACAAGCACTCCTTCAGGCAGTCATGATTCGGGCGGAGTGTCAGGGGGCGGAGGAGGCGTTCAACAAATTTCTTCAGTAATTTTAGAGGAAAAAATTAAAACAATTTTGGATTTTTTTACCTCGCGTCAAAGCGCGGACGGCAAGGTGGTTGATGCGGGCACAACTGATTGGGTGATAATGTCGTTTGCGGCGCATAACAGTTATGCGAGCGATATAGCGCATACATCTTCCTCGCTCTTACAATTTATTCAAAACGACACATCTTTGAATAATGAAGCAAATGTGTGCGCGGCATACGCGCGCCGCGTGTTGGCATTGCGCGCAGGCGGGATTCTCGCGGACGATGCAAGCGTTGCGCCTCGTGTTGTATTTTTGACCGCGCATTGCGGCGCGGAGGGGGATAAAAATTTACCGGAGATCAATGATGATATATTTGTTGCGCTTGCATTGCACGCGGCGGGTGTGGAAGGGAGTGACGCAGTCATGAGGGGTTTGAATGATGCAATTTTGCGCGCACAAGATACAACAACCGGAGCGTTTATTGCATGGGGATCTCCCGCGCCGGATATGACCGGTGCGGCGATCAATGCGCTTGAAGCGCTTGGTGGAGGTGAGGCTGATAATTTGGCAATCATGCGAGCTAAACAATATTTGCATGTAACACAGCTTTCCGATGGCGGATGGAATGCGTGGGGCACATCAGCCGATTATATTACCACTGCTTGGGTTATGATGGGCATTAACGCTGTGGGGGAAGGACAATCGCAATGGAGCACGGTAAGTGGAAAAACTCCATGGCATGTCATGACAGAAAAGTTGAATGCGAAAGGATATTATGAATCGCCGTGGGACAGCGAAGGTATTGATTGGTTTGGTACTAAGCATGCAGTGCCAGCGTTGCTTGGGAAATCATGGCCGATAGTTCTTGCATCCAAGCCGCAACCTGCGGTGCAAATAAATCAGTCTGCTTCGTCGGGTGGCGGGGGAAGTAATGTGAATGTGGGAAGCGGGAGCGCGGATAGCAGGATCACACCTTCTGTAATTGCATCTTCCACGCTTGAGGTACCGGTGTTGGTATCTGCATCATCTACCATATCAACAGAAGCAACTTCCACTCCGCCGGTATTGAGCAATAGCCCGCAATCTGGTACTATAAATTTTGTGCAGGAGGTAAGGCCACTCTCTGTAACTTCAGTCCCAGCAACACTCCCACGCCGTAAAAACGGGAATGAAAGCGCAACACAGGTAAACACTTCAGGCGTGGCCAATCAATTAAACCAAAGCAATCAACCAGATAACGCGTTATCTCCACCAAAAGAAAAAGGCCAACAAACTGATCCGCTTTTGCCGCTTAAAAAGAATGTGGCGCAAGGCTCCGCCGCGGGCAGTGCCGCGGTGTTTGCCGGCACGAGCATTCTGCTGATTTTACGCCTTTTGTTAGCCGCACTTTAATTATCTCATTCTAGAAATTATGCGCGACAATTTTTTCTTCCGTTTTTTTCCTTACTTTTTAATTTTACTTGCTATTGCCGGGCGGTTTTTTCCTCATCCTGCTAACGCAACGCCTATTGCGGCCGTAGCAATTTTCAGCGGATTATATTTGCGCCGCAGACTGGGGATTATCGTACCGCTTGCGGCAATGCTTTTGAGCGACGCGATTATTGGATTTTATAGCCTGCCTATAATGCTTTCCGTCTACGGCAGTTTTGTGTTGGTAGGATTTATGGGATTATGGGCTCGTACGCATAAAAATGCGTTTACCATCGGCGCAGTAACCATTTCCAGCTCCACGTTATTTTTTTTGGTGACTAATTGGGCGGTATGGCAATTTGGCACTATGTACATGCATACATTTGCCGGGTTACTAGAGAGTTATTCCGCGGGGTTGCCATTTTGGCGTTCAATGCTCGCGGGGGATGTGGTGTATACAACACTTTTGGTAGGAAGTTATGAATTGGTGATGCGCGCGCAAATAGCACGAGTACATGTTGTGCAAAAAGTGTGACGGGGAAATTAAGAAATTTCAATGCCAATTAAAAAACTCCTTGCGCAAATAAAAGATAAGCAGTGGGATCAGCAGAGCGGATCTTCCACTTTGTTTTTTATGGAACATATTTTTGGGGCATATATTGATTCCGACCTCATTTCGTCTCCTGATCTTTCTCCGCTTTTAGCCTACGTGCGCGGGGGCATGTTCTATCATTTCATTGATGATAGAAAACTTTCTGCTATCGGGAAAATGCTCTATCATAATTTTTTAAAGAACAAAAATTCGTTTGACGCGTTGATTCATAAACACCGGATAGCTACTAAAAAACTTGAAAAAATACGGCTACGGTTTAATGCGGTGGAGTATGAGTCTTTAAGTAGTGCACAATTGAGTATTTTGTTTGAGAAGTATTTAAAGCTTTCTCATGCGTGGTGGTTTTATTCTTTGTTGCTTGAAGACAAGGGCCGCATGATTCAAGAGGAAATTGTGCCTCAATTTGCAAAGCGGCATCGTATGTCAATATCAGAAGCGCAAGAAGCGATAAGCGTTTTGTCTCATCCGAAAGAACTTTTTATCTATAATCGCGAACGCTTGTGTTTTCTTGAATTATGCCGGTGGGTATTTGCGCATAACGCGATAAACTGGAGCCGAGAGCAACTGGAGCATAGTCGGGAATTCAATAAAAAGATGCAGGCGTACATGGATCATTTTTTTTGGTTTGAAAGCAATTTTTATAAGTATAAACCTGTTACGTTTGAAATGGTGTATCATAAGATTCGCGAGGTGTTAGAAAGTGAAACAATACAGGGTATCACCGATGAGATTAATTCAATTTGGAAAGGAGTGAAGGCGATTCAAAAAAGTAAAAGCACCTTATTGAAAAAAATATCTCTTACTCGCATAGATCGCAATGATATCTATTTTGCGCGGCGGGTGATTGAGTGGATGGAATATAGGAAAATAAGCACCATGCACGATGTGTATTTTATTACCTATTTTATGGAGAAATGCGGTGAACGGCTTGGTTTGAGTTTTGAAGAAGTGGGATTCTTGCGCAAGGTGGAGTTATTGAAATTATTAAGAAATAAAAGCAAGCCGGATAGAATTATTTTAAAAAAACGCCGAGCGGGAGTTATACTCGTGTTTAATAAACACCAGCCTCTTCAAACATACCATGATGCACAAGGTAAAAAATTGTTTGCGGCACTACAACACAAGTTTGATACGTCACGGTTTGTTGTGGGAGTGGTTGCAAGCGGCGTTGAATCGCCAACAATTTCCGGGCGTGTTGGGGTTGTTTTAGACCCGGCGCGTGATGCGTTTAGAGATAACGATATTTTAGTCACTTCCATGACGCGGGTTGAATTTGTGCCGCTCATGAAAAAGGCCAAAGCGATTGTAACAGATGAGGGCGGCATTGCCTGCCATGCCGCTATTGTCTGCCGGGAATTGGGCATCCCCTGCATTATCGGAACAAAAAATGCTACCAAAAAACTTAAAAATGGAGATAAGGTGACACTTGATTTACGTACCGGAAACATCTACCGTTCCTGATGAAAAAAACTATTCCGGCTTGATAGCAAACGTACGCAAAGTTTTTGAAGTTACTTTGATAGTTACCGTTACGCACGCGCAGTCTTTTGGCAGCGCGTTTTGTATTTTTTTCGGCCACTCTATGAGAGTCAATGTTGAAGGTTCGCCGATATAATCCATAACGCCGATGGCGTATGCCTCTTCAAGCGTTTTGATGCGGTAAAGATCAATGTGAGCAAGTCGCGCAACGCCGGTTATTTTTTTTTGTGCCGCGGGCACGGCGTACAAATTCATAATCGTAAACGTGGGGCTCGTGATATGTTTTCTTATCCCGAGCTCATGTGCCGCGCCTTGCGCAAAATGCGTTTTGCCTGCGCCCAAGTCGCCTTCAAGCAGTACCACGTGTCCGCCTTTGAATGTTTGTGTAAGCTGTGCTCCTAAAGCACGCGTTTCTTCCGCGCTGTTGGTTATTATTATCTGTTTTTTCATATTTTCATCGCGCGCCGTGCAAGGTCAACGGTATTTTTCATAAGCATGGCAACCGTCACCGGTCCAATGCCTCCGGGCACCGGAGTTATCGCGCACTCTGTATGTGCAAATGACGCAAAGTCCGTATCGCCCACCACACGGCCATCCTGCAATTTATTTGTGCCTATGTCTATAATCACCGTATTGCGCGCCACGTCGGCACTCCCGATAATGCCAGGTTGACCGCACGCGACAATGATAATGTCATATTGTTTGAGGAGCGGTTTTGAAAGAGCGCGCGCAAGCACCGCGTCTGTTTTTATTCCTTTGCTTTTGAGGTATGTCGCAACCGGTATAGTAAATACCGTGCTATTGCCGATTAAGAGAGCATGGAGTGTTTCATGCACGCTCATGCGGTTTTGCAAGACAAGTCCTTCATTGATAAGCGCCCAAATGCTCTGCGCGAGCACCGGTTTGATAAAATTATGATACCCGTTCAGAAGCGCGGATATATTTTGCGGGTGGAAACCGTCAACATCTTTGGCAGGGTCTATGGCGGCAATCGTTTCATCCTCGTCAAATCCGCGTGGCAAAGGCAATTGGATGAGAATTGCGTGTATGGAATCATCCACGTTCAACTCGCGAATGGTGTGCAGAAGATCGGCTTGAGAAATAGTCTCCGGAAATATTTTTTTTACAAACCGCACGCCCATTTCTTTTGACGCGGCTTCTTTAAGTGCTACATAGAGATGCGAAGCCGGATCATTGCCTACCAAAATTACGCCCAAGCCGGGAGGAGAGGGGAGTTGTTTAATTTTTTCTTTGAGATCGGCGCGTATTGTGTTTGCAATTTGTTTGCCATCTATCGTGATCATGGTGTTTTTTGAATTGTGTATGGCATTGAGGCAAAAACATTTCGGGGCACACAAAAACTCTGTTGAATTTTTGCTCGCGCTCGTACGCCGTCGCGGCTCGTAGTCCCCTAAATATTTTTGCCTCAATGCTATTATATAATTTATATCAGCTCATCGTACAGCGGAAAGCGCGAGGTGAGTTCTTGCACCACGCTACGCGCGCCCTCGCGTACGGTTTCGTTTGTCATATTCTTGAGTACTCCGGCAATTACGCGGCCGATTGTTTGCATTTCACCAACTCCCATGCCGCGGGTAGTGAGTGTAGGCGTTCCTAATCTAATACCTGAAGGGTCAAACGGTTTGCGTGTGTCGTAGGGAATGGTGTTGAAATTTGTATAAATGCCAAGCTCCGCAAGCGCGTTTGCTCCTTGTTTGCCGGTAATCTGGAGCGGTGTGCAATCTATAAGCATTAAGTGATTATCGGTGCCCCCGGAAACCAACCGTATGCCTTCCTCTTGCAGTGTTTTCGCGAGCGCATGGGCATTTTTTACAATATTTTCTTGATAGATTTTGAATTCCGGTTTCATTGCTTCCGCAAAACATACGGCCTTTGCCGCAATAATATGCTCCATGGGGCCGCCTTGTGTGCCGGGAAACACCGCGGAATCAATTTTTTGCGCGAGATTTTTTGTTTTGGCCGCGGGGTCTGCCGGGGCGCTTGCCAAGCGATCTGCGGTCTTTGATAAAATAATTGCGCTTCTTGGCCCGCGCAGTGTTTTGTGTGTGGTGGTCATTACCACGTCAGCATAGGGAAACGGAGCAGGGTGCACGCCCGCCAAACAAAGCCCCACAAAGTGGGATACATCCGCCAAAAGATACGCACCCACTTCATCCGCTATTTTTCTGAATGCCTCAAAATCAAATTGCCGCGGATAGGCGGTGGCGCCGGTTACTATCATTTTGGGTTTTTCACGTAACGCGATCGTTCGCACTTCGTCCAAATCAATGCGTTCGGTTTCTTTGTTCACTCCATAGCTCACAAAGCGGTATGTCATGCCGGAAAAGTTAACCGGATTGCCGTGGGTCAAGTGTCCGCCATGCGCCAGGTTAAGTCCCATTACCGTATCGCCCGGCTTCAGTAACGCAAAATATATCGCCAGATTTGCGCCGCTACCAGCGTTGGGCTGGACATTGGCATGCTCGGCGTTGAACAATTTTTTTGCGCGATCAATTGCCAAATTTTCTATTTGGTCAATATATTCGTTGCCTGTGTAGTAGCGTTTGCCCGGATAGCCTTCCGCGTATTTATTGGAAAGTGCCGTGCCCATTGTTTCCAGAACAGAGACACTCGCCGCGTTTTCTGAAGGGATCATCACCAGCCCATGCTGTTGGCGTTCCGTCTCTTTTTTAACGAGTTCATATACTTCGTTATCTGTTTGTTGGAGATGTTCGTACATAGGTTTTTGGATATTTTGAATTATGAAATGACGTTGAGAAAAAATTTTTTAGGGGACTGGCGGAGCCCGACGGGGCGAGCCGGAGCGCCCCGACTTCACGTCGGGGACGCGCGCCCCGAAAAGTTTTTTCTCAAAAGGTGTTTTATAATAATAGCGCTTTTTAGTAGATTTGGCAAATAAAAACTCACCGGTTGAAAGTGAGTTGGGTTGGTTGTGGAGGGTTTACGCAGTGCGTGGGTGGTATTTTGTCCAAAGGCTTTTGACGGCCAGTGTAAGGCTGCCCGCGAGCAGAAGGAGCCCCACCAGCAACGACCATTCGGTTGCTAGTACATAGCCGCCGGTTGCGATGAACTGCAGAGTCGCTTTGTACTTGCCATTGTCGTTGGCCTGAAGGCGCTCTATCCCGCACAGACCTTCTCGGAAATTTATGTAGTCTTCGGTTCGCTTGCCTGCGCTCCATGCCTCCAGCAGTATGGTGGCGCTCAAAAGTCCGAGGTGCGCCCACGTATAGATTTCTTGCGTCGTGTGGTCATCAGAAATTTGGTACGCCACGTTATATTCGCGGCTGAAGATGATACTGCAAATTGCTAAGGCGCAGACTCCAATGACCATGGTTTTGTCTGCTATGGAGTCCAGATAGCTTCCGAGACCACTGACGCCTTCAAGAGCGCTTTTGAGGCGTTTACTGGGGCGATGCAAGCCGTCGCGCAGACGCGCGAGCGGGCCGTCAAAAAGATCGCTCACACTGCCAACGGCGAAGATGATGAGCGCTTCTTTGTGTATGCCTGCAAACATGAGCGCCAATACCGGTATTACCGCTATAATGCGAGCTATGGACAGCCGGTTAGGCGTAATCCATGACGGCCACAAGTGCATACGCGTGAGACCTGCCACGACGAGGTCTTTAGTGCTTTTCAGCACACGAACTTCGCGCGGAAAAAGCACAGGGAAGTTTGCTATGAGTTTTGACCGCATGGATTATTCCTCCTTGGAAAGAAAAAGAGCGATGGGTATTATCCACACTCTCTCAAAAAATGTATCATTCTGTCAAACTACAGTTGGAGGTTGATTGCATAATTTTAACTTATTTTAGATTTTGTTTAAGCAGGATGATGTTTCATTTTTCGTTTATATCTGCTTAACAATTTTTTCAATTTCGTAAATTTTGTGCTATACTGAAATAAACTTAAAAAAACTATATTTTCCCAATACTTCATATAAACACACAGTTTTTATGTCTGCCTACAATGATTTTAAGAACAGATTCAAGCTACTAGCCAGTAAGAATCCTCATTTGGTAGTGAACACATTATCAAATATTTTTACGATGCGTTTGATCGGAAACAAGACACATGGCGACTTGGCAGAGATTGGCATGGCTGAATTTATCAACCAATTTATGTATGATTTCAAAAGCATACATGTTGGTAAAGATTTGTTTCGAGCGAAGGAACATGAGGAAGATATTGTCATTATCAATGAAATTACAAAAGTTAAATTTCCTTTGAGTCTAAAGGCATACGGCGATGGGCCTCTCCAACTTTCAACAGACAGCGACCAAAAAATGTTTCCCTTTCTAGAAACCCAAGGCAAAGATATTACAAACAATAAACAAATAAAAGCAATTTTTTAATCAAAAGAATTTGTAGACTTTTGTGCGATTAATGTTATGCCTCTTATTTATGATGAGAAAAAACAGCGGTGTAACATAATGATTTTTGACCATGAAAAAGCCGTGGATGCGACGCGGCGAATTGTTTATGTTGGGAAAAGCCGAAGATTTGACCTTGAGACAGAAAGTATAATTACTGGAAAAGGAAGGTCTCACCCAATTTTTATGTTTGTTGATGGGCGTGGTGGTTACATTTGTGAAGTTCGTTATGGCGGTGCATCTGCAAACGCATTACAACGAGGTCTTTGGACACACACTAAGAATGCCCTTGCATATTTTGATTCTCTGACAACTTGATGGATTTAGCGGAACAACACGCGTCTCACAAGCACTTGCATAGTTAGGTTACAACACAACATCAAGCGATATTTCAGCATGGAATGTGTAATTCTCACCAGTCTTATTTATGCGTTGGATTCAGTTGATAGTACACTTGGACACTATGTAGCGTACCTATCAAAATGGTCACCGAGGTCGCATAATGATTTGTTTCTTGAATTGCCAGACCATTATAGTACTTGTTTTTAATGGAAAAAAATTCAGTTCCCGCAATCCCGAACAAAACTAAAAAAATTTGGACTTCCGGAATTCGCCCCTTTAATTCCTCTCTGTCTTTTGTTAAAAAAGAGAAAACAAAATCCGTTTCTTTTTAAGTGTGTGTACCTTAAGCGGATAAATGAAAATATTTTACATATTTTTAATCATGTATGTCTCTTTGAGCCGGAATCCAAGCGAGCGGTAATAGTCCCGCACGCCAATGCCGGATATAACCGCCAATTTTTTTACGTTGTATTTCCGGCAGATTTTTTCCGCCTCTTTCACCAATTGTTTACCCAAGCCTTTGTGTTGGGCGATTTTTGCGCCGCGCGTTTTTTTGTGTAATGAAATAAGATGCCCATAGGTATGGAGTTCGCGGATATACGCCGGAAAAGTGCGTTGATAGCGTTCAATCTGCGCGCGCAACACCGTATTTTCTTTTTGATTTTCAATGCGCAAGCGCAGAAACGCGTACACTACATGTTGCTCCGGATCTTCAAAACTTAAAAAATATTCTCGCCCGCCGGATGCGGGATACTCGGTTATAAACAATTGTGGGTTATAAGGAATGTTCATCTGGTGTCCCACTTCTCTGCACCGCAAGCACTTGCACCGTAACCCCCGTTCTTTCATTTGTTTTTGTATGACTTCCCGCAAGTTGGTGACGGTATTGCCTGCCATAATATGGTGAGAGGGAATATCGCGGATAAGACGTGAGATGCGGCAGTAGGTTGGAATAATTTCGCTTTTCGCGCGGATGAGCATGTCTACCAGTTTTTTATCCGGATAGGGCATGAATTTTCCTTTTTTGACGTCTTCATACAATTTTGTTTTGTCTATCACCGTGCACGGATAAATTTTAATCATGTCTGGACAAAATTCCGGATTGCTGAAAATTTCTTTGATCATTTTAAAATCTTTTTGCGGAGTGGAAAGCGGCAGTTGCGGCATAAGGTGATAATCCAGTTTGAAACCGGCGAGACGCAAGAGGCGCGAAGCTTTGTAGACTTCCACGTTTCCATGTCCGCGTTTGGTTATGCGTTGTATGTTTTCATCAGTATGCTGTACGCCGATTTCTAGCCGCGTGGTGCCCAGATCTCGCATTTCCGCAACTTGCGCCGCAGAAATCAGATCCGGCCGCGTTTCCAATGTTAATCCAATAATCCTGCAACGCGCTGTTTCGTTTTTTTTCTGCTCGCGGTGAAGTATTTTTTGCAAGCGTCTAAAATCCGTTTCCGTGTTGGTCAATCGCGTTTCTTTAATAGTGCTTGAGCGTCCTTGGCGGAAGTCATTGCATGCGCGGAAACATTCACTGATAAACCAGTATTTATAATCGCGCGCGTACACACTCCATGAGCCTCCTTTTACAATAAGTTCCGCTTTGTCTACGGTGTGCCCGTTGCCGGTTAAAGACTCAAGGCGTGTATAGACTTGTTGATAGGGGTCAAATTTGTTAAAATACGCACGTTGGGCCGCGGGCTCATCTTTAATGTAGCTTTTGGGCATTTCCGGATCATTGGGGCAGTAAGTGCATTTTCCCGGGCACACAAACGGTTTGGTGAGCACGGTAAGAATAGCCACACCGGAAAGCGTGCGCACGCCGCGGATTTGTAAAATCAATTCAAGTGCGGTGTTGCGGTCTACAAGTTTTTTTTCACGTAAAAATCGATAAGCCTTGATAAGCGTGTTCCCATCGGGCATTGATTGCTTATGCCTTTTTGCCCACGAGCGTTTGAGCGCATCCAGTTGTTTTTTGGAAGAAACGCGCGTGTCTATCGCTAATATAATCAATTGTTGTTCTAAAGAAAGTTTCATGTATGGAAAAAAAATTCGCAAAAAAAATTTTAAAGGATGTCCGCGATACCTACAATATCATTGCGGATGAATGGGATATTTCCCGTCCGCGTGTGAGAGACAGCCGCGCGCGTTTTTTGAAAGATATACCGCGTCTGGCAACCGTTTTGGATGTTGGATGCGGCAATGGCATAGTATATGAATTTTTAGCAAAAAAGTCAATTGCTTATACGGGAGTTGATGTGAGTAACAAATTGATACAGATAGCTCGCTCACGCGCGATAAAACGAAAAGGGGCCGCACATTATAAATTTAGAGTCGCTTCAATTACCGCGTTGCCGTTTAGAGATACTTTATTTTCTAATGTCTTCTGTTTTGCGATTTTGCATCATGTGCCGAGCAATGAATTGCGAGAGACCGCATTCGCGGAGGTATTTAGAGTTTTGAAACCAGGAGGCGAGCTCTGTGTAACGGTGTGGAATATGTTTTCTGATTACGCGCGAGAAAAGTTCGCGTTGGATGTTCAAATGAAAAATATCCAAAAAAATTTTGACGCGCATGATTTTTTTATTCCGTGGAAAGCAACGCGTGAAAAAAATGTTACACGGTATGTGCACGGGTTTACAAAAGAAGAATTGTCCGGTTTGGCTCGCGAGGCGGGGTTTAAGCGCGCGCGATGTGATTTTTATGACAAAGGAACCGGCGTAAAGACAGATAGCGCGCATGGTGCTGAACTTTGTTTAACTGCCGTTAAATAAATTTTATGAAACGTTTTTTTCTTTCAATTTTTTTCGCGGTAGTTTTGGCAGGTGTGCCATATGGTGCGCATGCCACCGAGGTTGGTTTTGTGCCATCAAGCGGTATTTGGTTTTCCAAGCAGTCTGTTGCTCCTGGGGAGTCAGTTAAGGTCTATGCGGTGATTATTAATAACGCGTATCCTGTGGTGCGGGCAACGGTTGCATTTTATGATAATGGAGATGAGGTTGGTATCATTAAAATTGATAAATTAGAGCAAGAACAAGCGCGGGAGTTGTGGATTCAATGGACACCGCACCCCGGGTCGCACAAAGTTACGGCTCGCTTTATTCATGCCGCGATAGTTGATTTAGACGGTAAAGAAGAAACTCTTGATTCTTCAATATTGAATACCATTGGTGAAAGTTCGTTTGTTGCCCCGGTAGCGTCATCAGGAGGAGGGAGCGCACCAGTGGGTGTAAGTGCGCCAATCGGCGGAGTTTTGCAAGGAAGCGGTTCGGTCAACGCCACACCAACATCAGCGCTCACTGAAAATGCAAACGCGTTTGCGGGCGATGGAGTAACGGTACAGGTAAAAAAAGAAGGCGATAAATTGACACTGAATATTATGCCGTCCAATTCTGCCGTGAGTGGTCAGGGTGTATCTGCAAACGCGGCCGCCACAAAAGAATTTACAACTGTTATTTCAAAAAGCAGTGGCGACTCCGCTTCTTCAACAATAATTGATCGCGCAAAAAATACGCTTGAAACAGCCGTTGAAAAAATTAAAAATGTTGGAGATACGGCGCGCAATGTTCGAGAGACAACAGTGCGTACGATACATAGCGTGCGAGAAGTTGCGGAACAGGGGCGTGTACGCGTGAAAGCCATAGGACAATCTGTTCGTGGCATCAACCGCAATAAAATTGCGGTTGCGTGGGGAGGTTTTTTGGCGTTTATCGCGTTGGCTGGAGTTTTGAGTTACGCGCGGTGGAGGAGGTATAGGTAGTTGATATAAAAATCCGCAAAAAATCCGCGACCCTTGACACAAGAATCAATTGTCTGTTAGAGTATTATACATAGAGAGGTTTTACCTCTTGACCAACGCAAAGTATGAGTCCGTCTATGCACATAGGGGGAAAGAGCTTTGTCACCTACTTTAATCAAAAAATAAGATTAAAGCCGCGTATTTTTAGCGCGGCTTTTTTGTTTTTAAATATATGATGCACAAAATGTTTTTGCGCGCACGAATCATCGTCCCTTTTGTTTTGGCTTTTTTGTTTATCGTAGAACCGCCGCTTTCAGCTCTTGCGGCAGAAATTAATGTGCCCACGCCGCCAGTATCTGCAAGTGAACAGCCGCGCGCAGAGGTTCGTGTACAGAAAACAGACGTGGTGCGGCAAGAAACACCTGCACCTGTGCCGGCACAAACTCCAACAGAATCAACAAGTACAGAACCTTCAACTCCTCAGGCTGCATCGGCACCAAGCGCCGCGCAAGAACTTCGTGTTCCTTCATACATGCGCATGATGCGAGATTTGCGAGCGCAAAAAGAAGACAAAGAAACAACGCCGGAAAATAAACAGAGAATTGCGGGAGATTTAAAACGTTTTATTCAGTCGGAAAAAGACAGACTTTCCAAATTTGATATTCCCAATGCGCGTGTACGCAATTACCTTGCTTCGCTGGAGAGCACCCATGACAGTCTTGACCCAACACCAAAGACTCTCCGTGAGAAACTTGGTTCCTTGTGGGACACTGCAAAAGGAGCGGTGCTTGGACTTTTTGAATCAAGTGACGATACAAAACATTCACCGCTCGCGGTGCCGATAGGGGAGCCTCGTATCCCAAAACAGCCAGCGGGTTTCCGCACCAATGATGAAAAGATAGAGGTAAAGTCGTTTATTCCAAGCGGCATAAGCGTGCCAGTGGGGCAAAAAGTGTCTCGCGCATTGCAGAATATAGCGACCATAACGCCAGCGTATGCGGATGTGACGGTACCTGTGCTTGCTGAAGTGCAGGGCAACAACGAGGCGCCGGTAAATGAAGAAATCAAAAAAATTGCGCGTGATTTGCACAATAATCCGGTTGCCATAATGAATTTTGTGCACAATTTGGTGCGCTATGAGCCGTATTATGGAGCCAAAAAAGGAGCTGTAGGATGTTTGCGCGAGACAGTGTGTAATGATGTGGATGCAAGCTCTCTTACTGTGTCACTTATGCGCGCCGCGGGTATTCCCGCACGGTATCAAAAAATGTTTGCTCTGTTTCCGGTTGAACAATTGCAGAATTTATTGAGCGTGGATAACACTAAGGCCGTTTATGTGGAATTGTACCTTAATAAAGTACCCGTTCACACCATTGAGTCCGCGAATGCCGGAAAAAGTTTTGAAGAAGCGGATTTTTCTTTGGAAAAACAGCTTGCGGTGGAATGGACGGTGCCGGAAATTTTTTATGATTACGACGAACGCGGCGGCAACATAGACAACGTCATGCACCTTGACTCCGCGACCACTGATCAAGAATTGCAGACCGCGATAGCTCCGTATCCCAAGAAACAATGGTTGCCTGTTGAAACGCTGGTAAAGCCCATGACACACACAAAAAAAGAAATTTTGGCTGACACGGCAGGATTTAACAGCAAAACATTTTGGGACGGATTTTTGCAATATCAAGGAGATTTTACCGTGGTGGAGAAATATAGGAGTGATCTTTTATCCGCAACAGGAAAAAATATAGACGATTATCAATCGTCAGTTACATTTACTAAAAATACGTTATCGCGTTTGCCGGTTACGTTGCCTTATGTTCGCGCCATAGGTGCGGTGAACGGCGTAGAGGTTTCACCGGAAAAATTTGCCGCGGTGCCAGACACGCGCCGCTTGCAGGTGAAAATTTCATTGCGTAAATCCGCGGACAACGCGAGCGTGTTTGAAAAAACATTTTTTGCAAGCGAAGTGAATAATAAAGATATTCAGCTTGGGTACACCGGCGCCACGGAAGCGGATAATCAGGTAATAGACAGCTATGGCGGCATTGCAGGAACGCCATCCGCGCTTGTCTCACTCATTCCGTATGCGGACGTGCCGGATGATTACGCGCATTACAACGGTTCCGCACCGGTCAAGATTGGCGACGCGCTGGTGTTGCAGTTCATGTACACTCTAAACGGCGCAACAATATATAATGATGAAAAATTTTCCGTAGCGGGCAACAAAGAGGGCATTGTGATGGTGTTTTCCCGCGTGCAGGCAGACCCATCGCAGGATTCCGATTCAAACATTCTTTTGCATGGAGAAACAGGTCTTGCGCGCGAATATCTTAAGCGCAGTGAGGTGGAAAGCGCACTCATTGCGGGCTCGCTTGATTATTCATCGCACATAGTTGTTTCTCGCGCAGTGGTCACGGAAAACCGCGTGTTGAGCATCCAAAACGGCGTGCCCACCACATTTGATTTTAAGGGTTTGAGCATAGACGCTTCCGTGTTCATAAATGATTATTCAAATAGAGGAGATTACACGAATCATCGTAAAGATTTTCGTCTGTTGTGGGGAGAAGCGTTGTCACATTTGGAAGGAAGGTTGTTTGAAGATATCACAGGCTTGGAAAGTATTTCTACCGTCAAAGGGTTGCAATATGCCTATGGCAAGCCCGCAGATTATACAATTCATAACATCACGAGCGCAAATGAAAACGAGATTGACACATTACAGTTTTCCACAAACACCAAGACGGTGATGCATGCGGATGTGCAAAAAGGCAATATGATTGTTACGCCACAAAAGCCGGTGAACAAAGGAAATTGGACGGGAGTGATCTATGTTTCGTTGGATCCGGAATGGACAGGCACTTACGCGATAGGCGAGCAGGCTATGCAGAACGGGGGGGAGACTACGATGTATGTCGCATCAAAAGAAGTGCCGGAGGTTAAAATTGCTTTTTGGAATGTTGACGTGGTAAAGGAAGAGATAGTGAATGGAATAAAAAAGTGGATAGGCTATAAATTTGTATTTAAAGATAAACCAAAAGATGATCTCAATCTTGCGTGTTCAATGTTGAAAAAAAGATATGATGTAATTCAAACACAGGCAGATTGGCAAGAAAAATTTGGACCTCCATGTGCTGAAAGAACGGAAAAAGGCTATGCGGAGGCAAAAAAAGAAGGAGCCGACGAAGAAGAGGCGCAAAAACAAGCACCTATTTATTTTGGTGATGTTCAACATTCTTTTATTCTTACCACCGAGGCAATTAAATATTATAATCCTAGCATAAATAATGAATATATTGGTGGTTGGGTAATGCAGTCGGATGTTTTAAAGAAAGTTGATGACTATATAAAACAGAAAAAAAGCCTTCCGCAGTGCGACCGAAATCTTTCAACATGCGATTCAACATGGCTAGCCGATGGAGAAAAGTTAAACGCTAGTTTTTCTTCTATTGTTGGTACGTATAAGCAATCTGCATGTGAAACTGATGGATGGAAAAATTGTGGGGACCATGCAACAATTTATTATGTTCCTGTACCCACAGCGCAAAACGGATCGGTTTTTCGTGCGCATAGTGATATTTTAAGTAAGTTAAACGGAGACAATGATGACTTATCAGTTATAAAGAAATTAGGATTTCCATTGAATGATGAAACTCAAGCGGCAGATAGTGACAATATAAAAGATGGTTTTTGGCAGAATTTTGTGAACGGGCATGTATATAAATATAAATCATGGGGATTAACATGGACTTATTATACATATGGAGAAATTACAAAATTACATTCGGCAAATAATGGCACCGGAGGTGAATTGGGTTTTCCAGATAGTGACCCCAAACAAGGAGCTTATAACAATGGCAAAGTATTTCAAAAGTTTGAAAATGAAAAAGAAATAGAGTGGGATACTACTTTGAAGAGCGATGCCGCAAAGATAGTTGCATATAAAAAGTATAGATGCGAGGTGTATGGTGGAGAGAAGAACCTTTTGAAATTAAGTGCGATTGCATTAGAAGGAATTCTTGATACGGGTGCTAACACTATCACAGGTGTTGCCTCAATGCTCTGGGGCGCTGTAAAGAGTATAGTAAATAGCATTTTTCATCCCGTTCAAACATACGAGGATGTCAAAGATATTTTAAATGAAGTAAGCAAATTAAATTGGGAGAAGGTCAAAGATTTTCTTGTCGCAACCGGAGATAAGGTATATGCCGAAACTGCGGATGAAATAAATACCTCTTTTAAATTTGGTAATGGCGGGTGTGAGGCACGTGCTGAATATTTGATAGGACGGATGATTGGTGAAGTTGCACTAATCATTTTTCCTGCAAGCAAATTGAAGTTTGTGAGTGAGCTTAGGGTAATGAACAAAGTTGAAGATCTTAAGGTATTGAAAATCATGGGAGAAATAAGTGAAGAAACAGCTGAAACATTGGCCGGACTGGCAAGAGCGGGTAAATATAAAGGTAAACCAATATTCGGATTCTTAACAAAATATTCAGAAGAGGCAAAGTGGTATAAAAAACCTCTTGATTATGATGGTTTTGATTTAGGATTGCTTGCGAAAGATGGATATTTGAAGGGTGATCTTGACTATGGATTCTATAGTATTAAAAAAGCTTTAAGCGATAAAGAACTCTTTGATTTAAGTCAAAAAGGTGAAGAGATAATTTTTGTTCTAAAACAAGACGGAACCATGATTGTTGCTCCTCGTCCGGTTGGATACAAATTACCTCATCCCATATTAAGCAATAGTGAGGCTGTAAGGTCGGCTGGCGTAATGCGTTTTGTTAATAAAGGTATTGTAGAGATTGAAAATGCATCGGGGCACATGTATCCAACCTTTGAAAGTTTGGGTGATGTGAAGAGTGTGATAAAAGGGATTGATTCGTCTATTACAGTGAAAATAGTAGAGCATATACCAAAATAATTTTTATTTTTTATGAAAATAAATTTTGCCGCTAAAGCAATACTTATTTGTAGAAAAGACGTTATCATACAACCATTGGAGACGACAGAGATATCTTTAGATTGTGCGGTCTGTAAGAAACTTCATCGCACGGTTATTATTCATAAAGATATAAAAAAAACACAATGTGCTGGACACAATTTTCTTGCAGTTATAAAAACAATAGAGAATAATAAAAAAGTTTGGAAAAGTTTTTTTATGAAAGAAGATGTCCACGAGATTATATATCATATAGAATACGAATATAGAGAGTTTGAAGATCCAAGAGATAGGACAGGCTACGATAGACGAATGTCCAATGAGTATCCGAGCTGGGGCCGAATTAATTTTTTAATTACATGTCCTAAGTGCAATACAACACAGAAACATTTCACTCAGAATAATCTTGTTCGTCCTTTTATTGGCGTGTGTGAACATTGTGCATATCAATTGTATAAAGATGATAAGGAACAGCCGTTATTTGAAAAAGAAGTTTAGTGATTTTAGTCTATATGGCAATTATTGCAGAAAATAAACTTGAAGAGCGTGTCATGCAGGATTCCGAATGGATTTTAGGGTCATGTTGGGGTATGCCTAGAGAAAGCCATCCTGAAGGAGCCATCATTCACCACATTGAAGCGGTTTTAGAGAATATTAATAATCTTGATATTATAAACAATGAGAGAGGAAAATTACGGATAATAGCAATCATCCATGATACCTTTAAATATAAAGTGGACATTTCAAAACCAAAAGTAGGAAGAAATAATCATGCTGTTTTAGCGCGAATTTTTGCTGAAAGGTATGTTCAAGATGTTGATCTTTTGAGGATAATAGAACAGCACGATGAGGCTTTTAATGCATGGAAAAAAGGTCATGATTCAGACGCATGGGATAAGTCGGAAGAACGACTTAATAATTTATTGCGATTATTGGGTGATAGCATTGATTTATATTATAAATTTTTTCGATGTGACAATGAGACAGGGGATAAATCTCAAGCATGTGTCCTATGGTTTGAAAATTTTTTGCGAAAGAAAGCGATTAAGTTACATTCATGACCTTTCGGTTAAAAATGTGTATACTTTTTAAAATTTAAAAAATAATCCTTCCTAATTTTATTCCTATGCGCCGCATAATATATTCCTTTGTCATCCTTTCGGTCGTTTTACAAACAGGCGCGCCGATTTTTGCGCAAGCCGCAACGCGTGGCGCCTTGCCGCCTGCCCGCGCAAAGACTACGCAAGCATCTCCGCCTGTACTGCGCGTATTGCCGCCGTTTCCGGAAGATAAGAATGCTTTTGCAACTGATTGGTCAAAAATTGCATGGGATAAAGAGATTGTGTTTCCGGAAGAACAAGACGTGTATCGGCGCGCAGTGAATGCAGTAAAAAATGCAGAAGAAGCAAAAAAGATCACTCCACCTGCGCCTCACCGCATGACCGATGACGCATTTTTGGAGCATTATAACGCGCCTCAAGCGGTGCGTGAGACGGTTCGCGCGTTGCGTGATGAATTAAGAAAGACTGTCCCACAAGGTGCGCGTGATAAAGTGCTAGCACGAATACAAGGCACTTTGCGCTTGCAAGGGTTTGGCCTGTCAGCGGAAGAAGAACGCGCACGCGCCATGAAGGTAGAAGATGAAGAATTTGCTCGTACGCATCGCGTGGATGTGCGCACGGCGCCTCGCTTGCTCTCGCCTAGGTTGCATGCGGTATCACCGCCACCAGCGCCGTCAATAGAGCGTGTCGGTTCACAATCTGCATCGGCGTCGCATCGTCTTTCAGATGTTACCATTGAAGGGCTTCGCGCGCGTGCTCAAAAAGCATCCACGTCTTCTGGAGCCGTGACGCCGCCTGCATCAGGCACCGGCGTGTCGGCTCCTGCGCCGCGCAAAGGCGCACTTCTGCGCATCATGCAGTGGATTGTGCAAAAAGCGCACTCTTTGGTGAGCATACCTGCCGCGCGCGCGGAAAATCTTACCCCATTGATTGCGTATTACGATGGCATTGAACAAAATCCATCAGATCGTGCTTTGTATTGGCTTTCACAACAGCAAAATCCGGATGGAAGTTTTGGAGAGAATAATCAATATGAAACCACCGCGCAGGTGGTATGGATGGCAACCACATTTGGCCTCACTTCAAGCGGTCAATACACTGCTGCGTTGAATTATCTGACCATAACTGTTCCGCAAAACAACAGAGAAAAAGCGCTCAAGTCGCGCGTGCTGACCGGACTGGGACAATCGGCGCCCGCACAAGCGTTGCTTGATGAAATAAAAGCAACAAAAAACGCGGACGATGGGGGATATGGATTGGACGCACGCTATACAAGCGACGTGGATACTACCATGCAGGTGGCGCTTGCGTATTATGCCGCCAACACGGAAATACAAGGCGCTTTGCCGCAAGCTCTTTTCTATGTGGCAACCCATATTGCGGATGATGGTGCCATCTATTACACAAAAGACAGCGCCGCAAGTTTTTATTTAATCAACAATACCGCGCGTTCTCTTGCTCCATTCCAAGGGTTTACAGTCGGCTCGGCAGATGGAACGCTCCAAATTACTATTCAAAGCAAAATCACCGCGCTTTTGAATTATCTCAAAATGCATACTAATTCAACGGGAGGCACACTCATTGGATCCGCAGATACAATAGACACTGCAATGACCGCGACAACATTTGGAATATATGCAGAATTGCCGGATGGCCGCAGGGCGCTTCAAACGCACGTGCGTGAGTCCGCTGAAGGGAGTGGGGGATTTGGCGCGTCGTTGCAAACAACAGTGGAAGCGTTGCGCGCGTTAGCCGCGCCGGATTTGACCATTACCGCGGTCAAGGCGACCACGGCGCTCGTTGAAAAAACACCAGCCACGTTTGAATTGACTATTACGAATCGTGGTTACGCGCCATCTGTGGCGGCTACCTTGTATCAGTTTGCTGATAATCTAAATCTTGACACGCCATGGGATTTTTCTGCCAATAACATTGTATTGGCTCCTCAACAAACCATGTCTCTTATTTTGACATTCCCCGATACCACGCGTTTTATAGGCGATACTGAAATGAAATGGTATGTAGAAGGCGCGGGGGAGAGTTCATATAAAAATAATTGGCTTGCTCAAACATTCATGTTTGCCGCTCCGGCAGACGCAACACCGGCACTGCCTTTGTATTACATTGCGCAACAGTATGAAAATGGCGGCTCTGCCGGGATCAATGTGCGCTGGCAGAAAAAGGCAGATTCAAATCGGTTGAATTATGTGGTTATGTTGCGGGAAAAGGGAACAGCTTCATGGGGTTATTACCCAATCGACGATTCTTGGAATGGCGCTTTTTTGACCGGATTTACAGAAGGAAAAGTATATGAAGTAACTGCCGGAGTCATGCACAAAGATGGAAATACTGTCACTTATTTTACCGCCACAACCGACGTGCGCGTTTCGGCAGATCCAAAAAAGTATATGAGTGGTTTGCAGGGGACAGTTGTCAAAGACGGGGAAAATTTGCCAAGTGTTTCATTGTACGGCTACAGCGCCAATGGCAAGTCGGATTCTACGGGTGCATTTGCATTTTCAAATATTCCCAATGGCTCAACAGCTTTGCGTGTTTACGAATATCAATATGAAGAACTGTACACAAAAGTATCATCGCCCATTGGCGCTACAAGTACCGCAAAAGTGTTTACTCGGCTCAAGCCGGATACAACACCACCCACGATTACAAGTTTTGAAATACGGTATAAGTCTAATTACATAGTAAAAAATCAGATAGATGCGGAATTATTGGTTTTTGGCAATGATAATGTGTATCTTGAACGCTCGGAATTTTTCTTGTTTGATCCCAACAAAGATGCATGGGAGTTTTTGGGCGGTCAGCCAACCAACGGTAGTGAATCATTATTCCCTTGGTTTGTGCCGGCAAATTTGCTTGGTAAAGGTTACAAAGTAAAAGCGATTATTTATGATTATCAAGGTAATTCAGCAACCCAAGAGTGGGGACCGTTTGAAATTATTGACGGCACTTCGCCCACCGGCACGGTGACAGTGCAAGGTCTTACTAATAATGAATGGTCTCTTGGTGAACAGAAAACAATTAATTGGTCAATTAAAACAGCCAGTCCATTGAAGACAATTGATTCCATAAGACTCAAATATGGTAATAATCAAAGCGTAGTTCAGGGAAATTATGATATTACCAAGACGTCTTATGAATATACCATGCCGTTGTATTCAAATAATGTAAGCGCGGCAGTAACGGTTATATTGAGTGTGTGCGATACAAATAATAATTGTGCATTGGTAGAATCAGATCCTTTTGCGGTAGTAGATAAAACGCCTTTGCCACACGCTCCGTGGGGAGCGCCGCAACAGTTCCCCGGCATTACGAGCGCATACGGCAATGAACGATATATTGATTCGTTGTTTATGAATCAGGACGGTTCGTTGGAGATTCTGTACCGAGAGTTTGCCGGATATACCTATGATCAAGCGGGGCAGTTTAAGCGTTTGGTGTATCGGAAATTGTCAGGCGGCGTATGGAGCGCTCCGCTTACGGTAAAAGAGTACTGGTATTCCTCCGCTACCGGTGGAGATGATGTATCAATAAATGATGTGCGCGCCGTAAAAGCGCAAAACGGCGACCTGCATATCGTATTTCAATCCACGCCGGGTGGGGGTATAGCGGGATTGGATAAAGATGAGATTCAGTACGCGCATATTGCAAATGACGCGCTCGTTTCCAGCATGCAATTATCAAACGACACCACTGACTCAAGCGAGGCGCGTCTTGCGGTGGCGACGGATGGTACGGTGTCGGTGGTGTGGGCGGAAGGATATGTTTTTAGTACGCAGACGGGATTTAAGGCATTGAAATATAGGGAAGGGGATGGATATGCCAATTGGAAAAATACGGAAACACTGACCGATGATTGGACAAGCAGACAGACTATCATTGTTGAAAACGGGAATAGGGTTATTTCTTATTGGTATAAAAATCAGTTCTGGGCGCGAAAAAAGACCGGAAGCTCATGGAGCGCGGGAGTGCCCGTTATGAAGCGTGAAATACCAAAAGCTGATTTGGATGTGTATGTTGAAGATGCGGGCAAGTTCGTATCTATTGTGGCTGCTAATCCAAACGACGCGACGCTCTATAATTGGCTGCCACAGATTAAAAGCAAGGCGGATCTTGAGCAAATTTTGATCGCACAACAGTTTGTTAAAAAAGCGGAGATTCTGGAAGCTTGGCGGTTGAATGAATATACCAACGGGTCGTATGACACCATGCTTTTTGCAAGGGGAGGCAACACATATGATTTATTCTATAGACAGGGGACGCAGAAAACAGGGTATAAATATGACGTGAAAGCATTGCGGTTTTCTACGGATTTTTCCGCAGTATCCAGCGTTATCATTTCTGCTTTGTCAGTAACAGGCATAACGGGTAAGGAAAGTATAAATAGTTTCCGCACAGCTCAAAGTGCAGATGGCAATTATCAAGTATTTTATGTGAAGCAAGAAACAACCGATGACGGTTCAATATGGAACCGCGCGTATCATGCGTTGTTTACGGGTACGGGGACATATTTCAAAGCGCGCACTTCCGCCCTCACCATGGGTGTTGATGATAACACGATTGGTGGAGCGGAATTAGGTGGCAAGGTTATGATTTTATTCCGCGGTTATATAGGTGGCAATTCCGTGCCAATGTACAACAGCGCGGATTATAACACCATTTCAAGTTATAGGCTTGACACGGTATCTCCTTTAGATCTTGCTTCAACTCCTCCTAAAGATGGAATGCTTTCTTGGAAAATAATCGGTGGGTCAGCAGATAGTTTTGATGTATTATTGGGATCAGATAGCAATATACTTGCGCCCATTGTCACAGGGATTACCGCATCTTCAATTAAGTTGCCTCCAGTGAGTGGAAATACTACATACTTTTGGCAGGTTGTTGCTCATTTGCAGGGGGTCTCTGTTTACAGCAATCCATGGAGTTTTACCGTACCTCCCCTCACCGTCAACACCTCCTTCACTCCTGCCACAGGCATAGCTCCTCTTTCTGTCCAGTTTGATGCCTCTGCGGGAAACGGACCTGCTCCATCCTTGCCAACATCAACGAATTTCACCGGTAAAACATTCTCAACCTCTATCCCCGTCATAGATCAAGGAGGCACGTTAACACAGGCCGACGGAGGCACCACTCTATTCTTGCAAGGATACACAGCAAAGAAAACACCTCTCGCGTATACTCTCACCAAAGACACTGTGCTTGAATTTGATTTCAAAGGCACTGCAGGTCAGCCATTGATGAGTGCTATTGGTCTTGAGGTTCCGGGCAATATGCAAGGCAACCGCGCTATTCAAGTATGGGGCACTGCTACTCCGGGTTGGACCATTCTGAACTACTACAATTATCTCCCAGCACAATGGAAGCATTACAAAATTCCCATTGGTACGCACTATACCGGTTTGACTGACTCAATCTTCTTCATCAACCGCGGACCCGCCACTACCAATAGTGCCTTCAAGAATATCCGTATCTATGAAAACACTCAGGATGCATTCACTTACGCTTGGGATGTTGACAATGATGGCACAACAGACGCAACCACAAAGAATTTTTTCTACACTTATTCTTCCGCCGGCACCTACACAGCAACCCTCAAAGTGTCTGATGGCATGAGTACGGTTACCAAGCAGATGACGGTTGTGGTAATAGAACCTTCACCCCTCACCGTCAACACCTCCTTCACTCCTGCCACAGGCATAGCTCCTCTTTCTGTCCAGTTTGATGCCTCTGCGGGAAACGGACCTGCTCCATCCTTGCCAACATCAACGAATTTCACCGGTAAAA
>Ga0209211_10000654_pt1 | contig 69195 bp, 71 predicted proteins | sample RifGroA2_FD_183992 | JGI IMG/M metagenome (GOLD analysis project Ga0209211, IMG submission 183992) | Groundwater microbial communities from Rifle, Colorado, USA - Groundwater A2 (SPAdes) (version 2) | ecosystem: Environmental > Aquatic > Deep subsurface > Groundwater | place: Rifle, Colorado... | reverse complement strand
CCCTTGGGAATTTTTCTCCTCAAACAGCACGGAAGTTGAACGTCCGACCTGGGCTTCCATAAATTCTTGCTGCTTGGCCTCGCCGAACATTAACACGGCACGGACGCGGTATTTTTTGGTTTGATGGGGAATATGGTTATCCATGCGCGCGGCCAGGGTTTTATTGCGCTTGCTGAAAGGAAAGGCGTGGACATGAGTAATGGGCAGCTCACGCAGGAGCTGGTAGGTGTTTTGAAATTGCTCCTCCGTTTCACCGGGGTAACCCAGGATAATATCCGCCCCGATTCCGGCATTGGGAAAATAGTCTTTCACCATCGCCACCATTCTTCGATACTCATCCACAGTGTATTTTCGACGCATCGACTGTAAAATCTGATCGTCGCCTGACTGCAAGGGGAGATGGAAATGATCCATGGCCTTGGGGGAATTTTTCATAATCTTCAAAAGTGCCTCATTAATGGTATTGGGCTCCACCGAAGACAAGCGCAGGCGTTCGAGCCCCTTCACATCCAAGAGACGTGCCACAAGCTCTGAGAAGGGCGTACCGCTGGCCTCCTCATACTCCCCTATATTCACCCCGGTCAGAACGATTTCCTTGAAGCCCTGGGCGATAACCTTCTCGGCAAAGACCACGGCCTCACTGGGTGCCATGGCTCGAGAGCGGCCGCGCGCCTGGGGAATAATGCAGTAAGAGCAGATGTAGTTACAGCCATCTTGAATTTTCAAAAAGGCACGGGTGTGGGAATCGGCCGAGGTTGTGGCGGCCCCCCAGAATTCGAAGTCCTTGTCCACCTTAACAATCTGCTGGTCCTCTTCATCCAGATAATCGAAGACCTTATATTTTTCAGAGTTACCCAGAACCAAATCAACCCCTTGAATGGCGGCGATCTTTTGGGGCTCCATCTGAGCGTAGCAACCCACCACCACAATTTTCCCCTCAGGGGAGGCCTTGTGGGCACGACGGATTAAGTTGCGGCAAGTTGAATCGGCCTGATCGGTAACCGTGCAGGTATTAATCATCACCAGATCGGCCACCTCACCAAAAGGCACGATTTCATAACCACGATCTGTAAAACCCTGAGCAAGAGAACCCGACTCAGCAAAATTGAGCCGACATCCAAGGGTGTGGAAAGACACCCGCTTTTTTTGAAGTACTTTGGTGATATCCATAAATTGTGCCTCACATTATGCAAAAAAAGCCCTAATGACAACCGCCCCTGTCTTTAAAATAAATTGGCCAACTCCCCAATTCTATTTGACAGAAACACAACCACTCCCCTAAAACACCTTGTCCCTTGAAATTTTCGTGGTCTCATAGCTCAGTTGGTTAGAGCAGCTCATTCTTAATGAGCGGGTCCCGTGTTCGAGTCACGGTGAGATCACCAAATTCCATCAAGCACCAAATAAAAAACAAGTACAAAGTATTTTGTCGCGACGTAAAAAAAGTCTGTCCAACTCTTCAAATCTATTTGACAAAGGCACCCCCAATCCCCTAAAACTTCAGCCACGTTTGAAATTTTCGGGGTCTCATAGCTCAGTTGGTTAGAGCATCTCACTTTTAATGAGAGGGTCCCGCGTTCGAGTCGCGGTGAGATCACCAAAATTTCAAAACACGATGGAAAAAAATGCTCCCATCGTCTAGCCCGGTCTAGGACATCGCCTTTTCACGGCGGTAACAGGGGTTCGAATCCCCTTGGGAGTACCAATACTTTAAAAGCCCCTGATTTCAGGGGCTTTTTTTTGCCTGGTCTGGTTTGGTCTGGTAACTTTTGATTCGAACCACAACGAAAGATGGTTTAAAGAAGATATTCGTCGGGGTCTTTGTCGTTGTGTTTGAAACCTATCTCCCGAGGATCAATCTTAAATGCAAGCGCCTGCTGATAAAATAGTGAAAGGGCCGTGATAAGACCCATATGCTTTCCCATTAAAAATTCGTCGTGTTTGTTTTTCCTAATTTCTTCTTTAATCCCAAATCCGTCATTAGACACATCGCACTTCCCCTGCGGAAGTTAATTTCACAGAACTTTCCGACGATATTTCGACTTTACCGCCAGATTATGTGGGGCAAATATTTTTTTCTCCGTAAACTGGCCACATCTTTTTCGAGCAAGGCCAAAAATGTCTCGTCACTGCAGCTCATGGCGTGTGTTGCCTGCAATGCACTTTAATGGGTCACGTAGCTCCGCTGGAAGATTACCTGATTATTCTTTTGTCAAAGAGCGGACACTTACAAGGGCGTAGTGTGCCTATCGATTGCAAGTGCAGGAAAAATCCTTAGCGAAGTAAAAAGTTTGTGGATTGCTCCACTTAAGCGAGTCACCTCCTGGTAAATATGGTTGCTAAATCTGATCACAATGTTTCTTTGTCCCTGTCGAACCTCACTGGCGAGATAAACCATTCTTCGTCGAACGCGTTTTAGAAAGCATCCCGTTTCAGGTGCCACAATGAAAGCGGCAAAACGCATGAGGTTGTAAGCAAAAATCCCCATCAGACCCCAAGCGCGATTGGCATTGAGCTTTTGACACGGGAAATGCAAAAAATCCATGCCGTATTTTAGGTCTTTAATGTGATTTTCGCAGTTGGCGCGCTGGCGATAAAAGGTAATGATTTTTTCATTTTTCATCTCACTTTCACTAATATTGGTGATGATGGCGTAGTAGTCATAGTGACGTTTGTCTTCTTTAGTTACCACTCGTTTTTTTGCACGAATGAAAACCACGCGCAAAAATGACCGGCCTCTGAGGCCCTTATTGAGATAAAAACAATTCGCAACCTGGCATTGCCTCTTTTGACCCAATTCAATATCCTCTTTATTGACAAAAAATTGCAACTTGGTTTTGAACCAAGGCATTTTGAATTCCTGCTGCTCAAGCAATGGGCCCCAGACCACCTCGCTTAAACAAATGGTAAACTTCACATCGTGTACGAGAAGCGTGTTGTAAGTCTCAACATTTCCATAGGCGCTGTCGGCGCGAAAGTAGCGAGGAGCATTTTTGGGAATTGCGCTGAATATGTTTTGAATCATATTGCTTGCGCCTACGCTGGAATGGGTTGCACCACGCCGAAGATCCCAACCGTAGCAGAATCCATATTGGTCAAAAGCATTTTGGCTGCTAAGTCCGAGCTGCTTTTTGTGGCCATCAAATTCCACGCCTTCCATTTTCACCCCGTACTGCTTGTGTCCGGTGGCATCCATCGTAATGATAATCCGCTCGTCTTGAATGCAAAATTTTTGGCGCAATCTAAGGCACAACTTAGGCAAAAAATTTTGAATTTGTTCAATTTCCTTTAAGCGGAACATCCGCAAAAACTTCCCCATTGTTGTCGAGGCAATGCCACCATCGCATAACTGTTCAAAAATCTGATCCTCACGCAAATCGTCGAGGTCATCCAAGCAATCCGCACCAGCGATAAAGGCCAGGATGGCCGCTTTAAACTTATTTTTTGCTGCGAGGCCACGAAATCTCTGCATGCGCGGCAAGATTTTGGCCAGTTCTCCCATAAACCCAAGGCGATTGAGCAGGTCATTGAAAAAAATTAAACCTGAAAGTGCAGAAAGTTCTTTTCTTGTTTTTTCGATCACGATACTTTTTAGACTCAAGAGAACCTCTTTGGTTGTTATGTTGTTGTGTGGTAACAAAAATATAATCAATCAAAGAGGTTTTTTCATTTTGCACGGCCGTAAACGCAGGGCCGCAAAAATCAATAAATGGTGAATTTGGAAAAAGAGGCGTCAGGCCGATCTGCATTGGCGTTGGCGCGATTTTTACTTAGGTTAAAGAAGGATTACGGTTAAATCAACGATACCTAAATCTCCTTTTTTCCTCAAACTGCTAATTGGTTATTTTTTTCAAATTTTCCGGAATTAAATAGAAAGTGCTCAGGGTCGAAGTCTGGCAAAGCAAGATTTTTTGGGTCGAGCCCAAAGCCTTCGAGACTATGATAAAGAGTAGAAAGTGCTGTCACTCTCGCAAAAAACTGTCCGTTCTCAAAATCCGTTAATTTCTTTTTTTTGGATAAGTTAATGTCCTCGTGAATAAGACCAGTAACCAATTCTACAAAATGAATTATGGCTGCTTCAAGTGCTTTTTGATCTTTCACCATCAGTTCCTCTCAATTATTATGTGACTAAAAATCCCTACTTCTTCTTTAAATCGCTCAATCTCACTTGGCCAAATATTCTCTAAAAGGGCTTTTTTTTGTTCTTGTGGAAGACTATCCCAATTCGGATAATATTTGCTGGGATTCACAATTTTATCCCGATGAATATCGGATAGAATCGGGATCACCACACATTTCTACCTTTGTTCAACTATCTTTACGTTGATAGAAATATTCTTCGGGGTCAAATTTAAAGCCTAGGTCCAAAGGATCCAAATTAAATGCCTTTGCCTGTAAGTAAAAAACATGTAGGACATGAACAAGACCAATAAAATGCCCTTCAGTAATTTTGTCAGAATTATTAGAGTCACACTCCTCCTTGGTTTTTTCAATCGTATCGAGTAAATCCTCAACAGTGTCTCTCAAGTAGTTTATAAGAATTTCATCTTTCATTAATCTATCTCCCTTCAAGCAGAATATGTGCAATAATACTGGTTCACCTAACAAAGTCTGATCCAAGATCATGGCATAACCGGCGTTTGAGTTTCGACAAGAAGTCCTTGGTTCTCTTTATAACTAAAATTTGAATATCACTCTTTGTAATCTTCAAATTCCCATTGTCCCCAGCGCGAAAGCCTTGTAGCATATTCTGCCCAATCGTCACCTGAAATTGATTTTACGAGTTTTTCTATCCTCTGATATAGAGCTGAATAGGAGTAGTGTGGAACAAGGATAAAATTTTTTAGAAATACTATTTCATTCTTGTATTTCTCTTTCAGCCAATCAGCAGTACAGACTACAAAATCAAATGATTCAAAGCCCTCATCATCTTCTGGCCCAACAAATACCTGTATAAGAATTGAAAATTTGTTAGGAACGTTAGGCACAAATAGTTTGAGATCAGCAATATCTGGCGAATGTATTCCGTATAATTTAGGTACTATCATTGTGACGCTCCAAAACGTTAATCTAGTATATCAAGATGGCCATTGTTTCTCCATGTTCCGACAGTCTCGTTTCTCCACTCGAAATTTGCCTGGGTCTTTCCTTTTTAATCGTTGCAATTGCGATTTTGGTAGTACAATCATCTTTAATCGCCATCCTGAATGACAAGACTTTGAAGAAGCTTCAGATCAATGTTCACATCCATCATGTTCTTCAATCGAGAAATTTTATCGTACGTTGAAGAATTGATACCGATCTCATACTCATACAGTTGATCACATAAAATTTCTAAAGCGACGCCCCACTCTAGATGGGTTGCAAGTTCAACTATGCTATCCATATCTTCGTCAGACAATTTCCCCTTGAATTGATTGACAATTGATAAGATTTCTTTTTCGTAATCCATGGTTCTAAAAATCTTTGTCATCTTCAAATTCCCATTGTCCCCAGCGCGAAAGCTTTGTGGCGTATTCTTTCCAATCGTCCGCAGAAATCGATTTAACAAGTTTCTCTATTCTCTGGCGTAATACTGGATAAGAGAAGTTTGTAACAAGGATAACACCTCGAAGAAAAACTATCTCATCGTAGTATTTTTCTTGAAGCCACTCTGCTGTGCATACCCTGAACTGGAATATATCAGTCCCATCATGGTTGCTCGTCCCGACATCAACTTCAATAATTAGCGAAAAACTACTCGATGCTGGCCTATAAGATTCTAAGTTCTCAACATCAAAACAATTGATTCCTCGTAAAACTGGAATGATCACTTTTTGCCTCCACTAATCCAAAATGTTTAAATGCCCATTATGCCAAGCCTCATTAGGCGTAAATCGCCATTCGAAATTTGCCTGCACCTCTCCAGACCTCTTTATTACAGGTTCCCTGTACACTTTTAGTCCATCTTTACTTACCCATATGAACTTACCAGGCTTTCCGTCATAAGGACGACGAATGGCATCGGGACCAACCCACATATCTCTCAAAAAATCTGCTTCTTTTCGTGTTGCACTTCCCATGGTTGAGAGGCCTTGCGTGCTGCCGGTTCTCCTCAACATTTCAAGATAGCTTCCTAACTTCTCAGATGAAGGTACATCTCCAAAAAGCTCTAAGGCACGAGCATGAAGATGATCTAATTGCCTAATACCTCCATCTTTTAAAAGAATATCAAGAGTCCACGCTTTCGCATTCTTGTAAAACGCCTTGACGGCCCTGATAGTGGCAGATTTGCCTTGCTTGGCAAGTATAAGTAAGTCGGATGCAACTCCTCTTATTGCCTCCGCAGTACGGCCGGAAATAAATGGCATTGCTGCAATGACGAGAATAGTCTTATCCAGTTCATCTACTGATTCGCCCAGCAACGTCTGGTCCAAGATCATGGCATAACCGGCATTGGCTATATCATAAGCATCGCCGATCGGCGACATCCCAACGGCAATATCGGCCAAGGTTCTGGTGTATTGAACTAACTCATCCGCTGTTGGTAAGTTTGAAGTTGAAGGCGTTTCATAGATCGAGTTGTCTGGGAAGGCCCGCGTTGTAAAGCCATCTGCAAAAGTGAGTAGGCCATTATGCTGTTCCCTCATTCTTAGCGAGTATTCATCCACCTTTCCATTATAGTAATCTTTGTCTGACTGAAACCGATTAACCTCATCGCGTAGTTGCACCAGACCTTGATCTCCCGTCTGCTCTAAGGTGAGAGTGATCCCATCTCTGAGGTTTGCAAGTTCGTTGTCAAACTCTCGGTAGTCCATTCTACGTTCAATGGCGTTTCGATGCGCCTCCCTGAGTTCAGACCTAATTCTTTCCTCTCTCCGAATAGGATAGGATGCTCTTACTTCTCCATCGGCAACTCGATCGATCTGATCAGTTGTAGGTCGGACAGCATGACGCATTGGACGGTCGTCATTATGGTCTCTACCATCACCCCTATTCTCTCTCTCTCTACGTTCCAATCTCATCCAGGCCATTTCATCCCATGGCGCGGGTTCTTGCACGCGTGGGTCTTTTCGTCCTCTATCGAGAGGGGACCCATCTTGATCCAAATCGCGCTTATTACTGTTCATATAAAGAGGAAGGATTTCAGTCTGAAATTTGGAATTAATTTCTTTAAGCTTTAACTCTGTATACGTGATTAACTCATCATAAGTTTTCTTTTTAGCGGCACAGTCGTCTCGGGCCCCGGCCTTTTCCAGTTTTTCACTACAAGACAGCATCGGAGCGAAGTAAGTTTGAGCATTTGTGGTCATCACCCGATACTGATGAAGGAGGGCCTCCATCTCGGAACGACTTCCTGTTCCTATTGTTGTTGCGTAAAAGTTCCTCTCTATATTGTTTAAAAATCTTTTATATGATTGGGTTTTGTTCTCGAATGTAATGCGATCTATGGCACCTTGAGTGATATCGAGCTGACCTTGCAACTGCATTCTGTACTTCCACTCGCTCCATTTATCGATCGCCTCAATGGCCTTCTTTTTTCTTTCGAGTAAAGACTTCTTTATTTTTGCCAACTGCTGATCAAATATATCAATATCCTTTTGGTACATTGCTATCAGATCATCATGGCCCTGTAACTTTCCTTTGACATACTGAAGCTCATATAAAAGTCGCGCTTTAGCATCAAACACTTGCTCCAACGCCAAATCGACTCTGGCCTGCTCATAATAAATTTGATCTTCTCGCCCTTTTAAAGAGTTTTCAAACTTCTTGTCATCATTGGCAATACCAATAATTTCACCAAACCTTCCTCTAAGTCTTCGGTGTGCAAACTCATATTGCTGAATCGCAAGGAGCCGTTGATGAGATGTCTCTACAAAGGCATTTCGTCTATCAATAATCTGGTTAATTTCAACACTATAGTCAGAAGAGAGAGATTTAGCAGTACCATAATTTACTAACTTTTTTTTAGCGCACTCCGTGGCCGATGGGCACTGCCCTGATTGCACTGCTTTGCAGAAGACCATGGAATTATCTGTTTCAGCAAAGCATATTTGTCCCGGAGCACAACCAGCTATTTTAATAAGTCGTACAGTTTCTGCCGAAGATAAACTGAACATACAATAGATAAAAACACTTATCGCAAGTTTCAAGGACATTCGATACTATCCTTCGCTGTACGAATCACACTGCGATCACAACTATAATTTTCAACGTCATTGATACATTTTTGTATTTCTGCACGCTCCATTGGAAGCAGTGTTTCTATTCGCTTTAATTCTGCTAATCGTTTTTCATTTTCCAAAATCTCATTTTTCAAACCTGTAATTTCTCCATCAATCGTGACCTTCCCTCTTTCTAGGCCTTCAATAGAACTTCTAATTTCATTAATCGCACTGGTCGTATCCACGACATTCCTTTCGGACCGCTTAAGTGCTTCGCCTATCTTAGTTATAGCGGCATTTGCCCCATCTCGCGACGAGGTCAATGCTTCCGCTAATTCTAGGGCATAATTCGAAACAACGCCCGGGCCATCACGCTTCATATCTGCAATGGCCTTTACAAATGCCTCTCTCTTGCTTAGTGATGAGTATCGCTCATTCGCGTAATCATTTATTGGTTTCATAATTGTAAATTGACTAATCTCCCATCGAAGAGAGGCAATCTCTTGCTGTATTGCCAATTTTCTTGCTTCATTGTCTACTGTTTGAAGTTCCTGTTCGAGTGCTGCTACTCGTCTCTCCTTATGGTAAATTAGAATCTCAAATGTTTGTTGCTGGTTAACCAAAAAATTGCTTAAGGAGTCATAAATTTTGGGGATTCTAAAAACGACATCTCCCTGAAGCCCCGTCAACTGATCCCGAATATAGAGATCATTGCTAAGCCGAGAATCGAGCTGTTCTTTTCGTCGTTTTTCATCAGCAATTGTTTTTTCTAATTGACCTAACCTTGTCTCTTTCTCATTAAGAAGCTTTTTGCTTTCAGTAATCGCTGCATCTATTTTTTTGAGGGTTGAAGGAATATCTTTTTCCGTAAGACTGAAGCCGTTTAATATAGTTTCTTCCCTCATGATTGCATCCGAGTGAGGGCGCTTGCATTGGATCATGTTTAGATTTTCCACAGATACGAATGTTTGATAGCGATCTTCCCATCCACGAGCTAAGAATTTATTTCTATCCTCCCTTGGGCGGGGACAGGGGATACTCCATAACTGTGTTCTTCCTAGATATTGTTCAGGGCATACTCTCTTTTTATCATGATTTGTTTGACGAATCGGATAAGTTGTCTTTAAACACTCTATTATTCCCGGGCAAGTACCACCCACTAATGCGGGGCAAGTTAAAATAAATATATCTGCTCCACATTGGACCTCTCCCCGACAAAGTTTTGCGTTCGAACAACTTTGGAGATTGATTAATCGCGGGCCCCCATCTGTGTACTGGCATAAATGATCGGAAGAAATTGCGACAACAGGCAGACAAGTCAACGCAAGGACGAAGAGTTCTTTCATAACTTTTTGCCCATCGTTCTTCGTTTATAGAAATCTAGATTTTTTTCTCTTGCTGTCGCCATAACCGCGTTTCCACTAGATCACTCATTTTCAATCTGATCGAGATCCGTTTGGTCGTACCCAACTGCTCTTTTGTGAACAGTGACCTTTTAATCTTGGCCATTTTACCGTTGTCTGTTCGAAGATATACCCACGAATCATCAAACTTTACAATCTTCCCCTGAAGCCCAACGCGATCTGTGTCCACTCCTGCAAATGCAAAGTGGGCACAAAGAAAAAACGCCACGAAAATATATTTCATCGTGATACACCTTTTTCAGGATTGGTACGTCCAGCATTGTTATGATTATCGTCCATAATGGTAGGTTGAGAGAATGACACTTTATAATCTACGGCGCATTGACTTACAGGGGGACACTGTTCTCCCATGCCCACAATGCATCCTACAGATATGATGATAGGGCCAGCATCCCAATTGCATTCAGCTTTTCCTACGCAGAGAAGTTTTTCACATCCGGCGAGTTTGATGACCTCCGGTGTGTTCTTAAAAGTGCATTGAGTATAGTCTTGGCCCAGAACCGAGACGGACATCATAATGACGACTGCAACTATCCAATACATTTTCATAAAGCAATCCTGAGAATGATTTTAATATTCTAGTTAGATTTTATGTGATTCTTATAGTGCACTGTAGGTTTTTTTATAGAAAAATTATCCGACAGCATTACTCCGTTATAGCCACGTCATCGTTGAACTTTGCCGCCTCTTGTTGCCAAATCAGGGTACCTCCATTGCTCAAAGTTGGTCTGGTTTGGTCTGGTCACCGCATGAGATAGGATGAAAAATGATGAAAGAAGATGAAAAGCAAAAAGGCATAACCTTTTGTTTTTGTTCCTAACTGGTTGTTAATAAAGACCTATTTTAATCCCGTCTCCTCCCCCCTTGGGAGTACCAAGTTTATAAAAGAAAGCCCTGCGAAAGCGGGGCTTTTTTATTGATTCTTCGATTCTGATTGATTCTGATTCTGATTCTGATTCTTCTCCCTTAATGGTGGATTGCGCCGCGTTTTTACGTCTGACAGGCAGGCCACGCAGGAAGGGAGCGTGAGGCGACCGACCGTAGGGGCCGAAGCCCCCACGAACTTGCACGACTTTTTGAGCCTAAAATGTTTTCATACTTACTAGTAAGTGCTGACTCGTTCTTGTATGCACATCTGGTGAAAATTTTATTAGTATTTTCTTTGCTCCTGCTCGCTTCAAACAGTTGGGGCCAAACTTGCGATTATGGAACTAACCAATGCAATGCGGGGCAAGCTTGTATTAAACTCAATCCAGAACATGCCGAGTGTAGGTCACTTCCATTAGTAGTTCCTACCATTAATTTTCCCGTGTCAGCGATAAAAGGAATTTATTGCGATCAAGGCAACCTATCTCCCAACGGTAACTCCCATGCTTATACCAATACCGCATTTGCGCTGGACTTGACTTCAAATCGCCAAACAACAGCTGGACAGGTTTTTGCGAGCTCATCAGGCTTAATTATCACCAACTACACTTGTTTTACGCAAAATGATCAATGCGGAAACGGATTTGGAAATTACGTCGAGATTTTAAGAGATGATGGCGTCTTAGTTTTTCATGCTCATCTTGATGAAGTCTATGTGAAATCCGGAGATGTAGTGTCTCGCGGCGACAAAATTGGACTCGAAGGGAATACTGGCTGGACGGGAAAAGACAATCGTCATTTACACTTTAGCGTTCACTATGATTGGAGAATAATGGGATTTGATTACTATAAAAACAATATCGGCTTTCTGCCAAACTCAATTCCATTTAAAATTAATGCCTGCCAACCTGGCCAGCATAACTGTTCAGATACATTTATTGATTCAAGAAATTTAAAATGCACTCGCGTTACAAACACTATTGACTGGCTTCAAATTCTTTAATGAAAGATATATAACTTCCCTGATAATTGAATACACGCAGTTAGAAAGTCATCTACTTGGGAGTACCAGTTAAAATAAAAGAAGCCTCGCGAAAGCGGGGCTTCTTTATGATCCCAAATCCGTCATTAGACACATCGCACTTCCCCTGCGGAAGTAAATTTCACAGAACTTTCCGACGATATTCGACATTATAATCTGTTCCGAACCTAAAGACTGCAAATTGTGCAGGTGCCAGAAGACTAATTCTTACTCCTGCAATGTCAGATTATCTGGCGCTGGCGCCCGCGAACCGGTTACTTGGGCAATTGGGGAAAGGATAAATTTGGAAACTCTTTTATTTCGGGTTTAAATGCGGGATTCTTTTTCAAATCATTCAGCGCAATCTCCACGGCTTTTTCAAGCTGAGGGTCCTGTTGTTTTGACCACTCCTCTGGAGTTATTTCAACTTCCACATCGGGATCAGTCCCGTAGTTTTCCACATCCCATCCAACATCTGTAAACCAGAAACTGTACTCAGGTTGGGTCGTCATGGTCTTATCTCTAAGCTGGTATTGACCGTTTATTCCGATGACTCCGCCCCAAGTTCTTTTTCCGACGAGCTTTCCGAGCTTCATCAGTTTGAAAGCATGGGAGAAGATATCTCCGTCTGAGCCCGCCAATTCGTTGGTGATTGCAACCATGGATCCGGCTACGGCATAGAGTGGATAGTGATTAAATCCTTGATGGCGTGTTAAATCCAGGCCAATGGGTTTTTGCGCTAACATGCGTAGAAGTAGTTGGGAAACAAATCCGCCACCATTATAGCGGACGTCAATGACCAGACCTTCTTTGCGGTATTCTCTTAAAAAGTTTCTGTAGAATTCTGAAAAGCCATGGAACCCCATATCTGGAATATGGATGTAACCCAGGCGGCCCTTGGAAAGTTGATAAACTTTTTCTCGGTTTTTTTCGACCCAGGTACGATAGGTGCCGGACATTTGGCTTGGGAGCGGTATTACTGTCACTGTTTCAGTTTTTTTGGCGCCTTTCCTTCGCACTTTTAGTTCAATGCGGATTTTTCCTTTATTCTCGAGGGCCTCAAAAAGGCTCAACTCGGTTTGAAATCCGAAACCGTCTATTTCCAAAATCTGATCTCCGATTTTAAGACCAACGGCCGGGGTCAAGAGGGGGGAGTCAGAGGCGGAGACCCATGAGTCGCTTTCGAAGAAAGATACAACTTTAAAAGTTTTTTTTGTGGGGACAAATTCAAACTGGGCGCCAAGGTAGCCAATGGTCTGGCGTGGAGGGGTGCGATGGTAATCACCTCCAAATTCGTAGCAGTGGCTGGTACCGAGTTCGCCTTGCATTTCCCAGATGAGGTCAGAAAATTCCCGGCGGGTTTTCACTCGGTCTAACAGGGGTAGATAGCGCTGATAGATATTTAGCCAATCGACTTTAGACATGTCAGAGCGCCAAAAGTGTTCACGCTGCAAAACCCAGGCTTCACGGTACATTTGCTTCCATTCGGCCTTTGGGTCGATTTTAAGTTTGATTCGGTTCAGATCGATCCAACCGTCCTTGTTGTTGAAGCCTTGATCGGTATTTGGCTTGGTCTTGGTTGGAATGAGGCGGAGCTTTTCCTCTGATTTCAGAAGAATGTATTCCCCATCGGCTACAACTTTATAGGCAGCCACCTTTGGGTAGAAGAGTTCTGATTTCTGGGTTTCAAAGGAGAATGAATGTAGGTCAGGATAGACCGGATCTCCCATCCAGGAATCGTGAGTGGGACCTACAGTGTCTTTTATGTAAAGAATTCCCTGGGCCACGGCCGAGACTCTCTGGTAGCCGCCTTGATCCAGGGGAAAAGGCAAAATGCGGTGGTCGATGCCGTCAAAATCAATCAGGACTTCTTTTGTTTTTCTAGTTTCGGTTTCTTTCTTTTTAACCTGCAGCTTTGGCGTTTGCAGGAGGTTGTCAAAAGGCGAGGGTGTTTCCTTTTCGAGCATCACCACATAAGGCCTGGTGGCAAAGGGAAAACCTGCATCAAAATGAACTTCACTGAAGGTCGGTTTCAATTCGCGGGCACCAATGAAGTAGAGGTATTTTCCTTGGGGATCGAAGCTTGGGCAGTGGTCGCTTATGATGGGGTTTAGGAGGTTTCGGTGTTCTTTTGTTTTTACATTGTAAGTCTTAATGGCCTTCCTGGTTAAATCCACCAAGGTGGCAGAATAGACCAGGTATTTCCCATCGGGAGACCAGGTTAGGCTTTGCGGACGTTCAGAGGTGTTTTTTTCAATGAGGCGTTTTGTATGTTTCTTTACATCTATGAGCCAGAGTTCATTGCGGTTATTGACCAACCCCAAAAAATGACCCTTTGGAGATAAAGACAGCTCCCAGACTTTTCCCCACTTTTCTTTGGTTAAAATCTTTTTAGGTAATTTTGTGCCAAGGTCAACCTCAAAGAGGTGTTCCTCTTCTTGGGAGTCGTGGCCGATTGCATACATTTTTTTCGAGTCTTTGGAGAATACTGGCAGGGCAAAACGGATGTCTTTAGAGGCGGACAGCTCTTGGGGGGCACCCTTCCAAGGAGACATGAGGATCGGGTGTCCCCTAGAGATGAGGCCGAGTTTTTCAAGGTTGTCAGAGACGCTAAAGGACTCAAGGAAATCCGTCGGACCTATGTAGCGAGGCTGGGCCTGAACCCCTGGAGTTGGGCAATCTATCTTAACTTTTGTTTCTGATTTTTCTTGAATTTTATAATAATGGATCTCGGAACCACATTGATAGACGAGGCTTTGGCCATCAGTGGAAAGGTGGCGCACATAAAACTCAGAGTGCTTGGTTAGGCGTTTGAGTTGTTTGCCGTCCATATTGCAGCTATAGACATTGGCAATCCCTTCGTGATCGGAAATAAAGTAAATCGTCTCATCAATCAGGAGCGGCGTAGAGATATTGGTTTTTATTTGTTTTAGAATCCGTTGGAATTTGTTCTTGGCGTCTTTTTTAACCCAAAGCACCCCAGCGGTTCCACCTTTGTAACGCTTCCAGCGGGAGGGATCACCGCAGTTTCTTCCCAGTAGGATGGCACCCTTTTTCCCATAGTGAAGGTTTGTGGCCGGGCCGACATTGATTTTTTTGAGTTTATTGGTCTCTATATTTAATTCATAAACATAGTTCTCGCCGCGATGAAAAGATTCGTAGGCCAAAACCACAAGCAGGGTTGAAGAGTCTTTCCAGCCTAGATTTCTTGTCACGGGCAGATGGAGAAGCCGCTTGGGCGCGCCACCGCTTACGGGAATGATTGAGAGATGGGTGGAGCCGGAGTCTTCGCCCAGATAGGAGATGGATTCACCATCGGGTGAGATTTTTGGGGCCGAGGCAACGCCAAGGTTGGCGGTTAGTCTGCTTGCTCTCCCACCTTCAAGGGTGACGCGCCAGAGGTCGTCGTCGGAAACAAAAACTATGAAGTCGTTATGTATTGCAGGCTGTGAGTAGTATCCTAAATTTGTCATGGCGTCCTCGGTAGGTGGGGGAAATAATTTTAGCGAGGATTAAGGATAATCTTTCTTAGCCATTTTTCAACTGGTTTTTGAAGCCCCGCGCGCATCAAGCAATAAATGATCTGACAAAAACCGTCTGACTGCTGCTCTCTTGTTTCCAATCCAAGCAAATTGCATGTGCATATAATTTTCAAAAAGGTAATTTGCACATTTCTTAATTGGAACTCAAAACCTATGGAATACATCGATCGAAAAAATAAGATATTGCAATTTGTTAGGGTCTACGGAGCGATCTCCAATAGTGATGTTCAATCACTCACTAGCTCACACCGCAACACCTCCACACACGATTTAAAAAAACTCGTTGATGAAGGGCTCTTACTGGCACACGGAACAGGAAAAGGCACCATCTACCGTCTTCTTGAAGACCTCATATTCGCTCTTTCTGAGATTGAGGCATCCTTCCTAAAAAAGGAAAAAAAATTATTCGATAAGTTTTTCAGAACCCAGAATCGTAAAAAGGTCTTTTTTAATAAAATAGCAGAGAAAGCAATATCGGCAGATTTTAGTTTTCCAAAAAATATTTCAGATAAATTTCACGAGATCAAGGAACGGATCGACACAAAAAGAAAGGAGCTTTCGGAGGAATCGAGAAAAAAGAAAAAGGAAAAGCTCGTCATCGACCTCTCATGGGCCTCTGCAAACATCGAGGGAAATACCTATTCCATTTTGGAAACCGAAGGTCTCCTGAAATATAATCAAACGGCTAAAGGGAAGAATTTCCAAGAAGCGCAAATGATCTTGAATCACAAATCGGCGATTGAATATATACGGCAGGGAAGTCACTATAAAACAATTGATAAACAAAAAGTGCTAGAACTGCATCAGATTTTGATGCAAAATTTAAATATCGATACTGGATTCCGTGAGCATCTTGTAACGATCTCTAATTCAAGCTTTGTCCCATGCGATAACAAATTCCAAATCATTTCTTTCTTCGATTTGCTCACAACTAAAATCAACAAAATGAAATCCGCTTTAGACAAAGCAGTGGCCGCCAATCTTCTCTTAGCATTTCTTCAACCTTTTTCAGACGGAAATAAAAGGACTTCCCGAATGCTGGGAAATTCCATTTTACTTTCATACAACTACATCCCAATTTCTTTTGTGAACACTCCCAAGGAGGATTATATCAAGGTCATTCTCTATTTTTGCAAGAAACAAAAACCAGATTTTTTTAAACAGTTGTTTCTGAATGAATTAAATAATTCCTTCAGAGAGTATATCGGGTAGGGGCCCGAAAAGAAGCCCCTTGCCATGAAATCACAACCAATCAAAATCTGGTCTGGTTTGGTCACTGCATGAGATGGAATGAAAAATGATGAAAGAAGATGAAAAGAAAAAAGCCTCGCGAAAGCGGGTTTTTTTTATTTTAACCAAAATTTTGAAAAAATCTCACCAAGGGGATTCGAAGCTCGGAGGCGCAGGAGCGCCGACGGCGTGTGTCCTAAGGACACTGCAGGAGCAAAATGCATAGACAATACTTCCTAACCTATTCTCGAAGCAAGAAAAACAATTTTTAGAGTGAGAGTCATCATTGTCCGTTTAGGTTCATTGCTCAAGAATAAATCTTTAGCGATCGTAGAACTGGAATAATAAAAATGAAAAGGCCAAACTGCATCTCCATGAGATATAGATGAACTTTGCAAGCAAAAAGAAAAAAATTCTTGTCATTGATGATAATATTGATCACTTGCTCCTCGATAAAACCATTCTTGAAGCGGGAGATTATGAGGTTTTCACAGCTCAAAACGGCCAAGAAGGTCTGGCGACTTTATCCCGCATCACTCTGCCGGATTTAATTCTTCTTGATGTCCGAATGAACGATATGTCCGGCCCTGAATTTTTAAGCGTTCTGGAAAAAAGTAAACCTGAAATTCTTGAAAAGGTCCCCGTTGTTTTTCTGACAGCATCGGAAACGGCTCCTCCCAGTCGCGCCGTAGGCTTTATTCGAAAGCCTATGGAGATTAATAATTTTTTGCTGGAGGTGAAGCGCTTTATTGAAACGGGAAGCAGTTGATTTGCTGGCCAGAGATGCACCAGCTAATGCTTCTGCCGTCCTGTGCAACTATCTCGATTCCTTGCCGTGTTTTTATTGGGCCCTTGGTAGTTCAACAACAAATGTCGAACCTTTTCCTACCTCGCTTTCAACATAGACTCGCCCTTTAAGAGCACGCACAATCTGATCGATGATATAAAGACCAAGCCCTAGACCGCTAATATTTTCTGGTCCCATCAGTCGCTCAAAACGTTGAAAGATTTTGGCCTGTTTTTCCTTCGAGATCCCTGGGCCGAAGTCCTGCACCTTGAGTGTCACCATATTTTCTTTTCCGATCAGGCCAATCTTTACTGGCTTCCCAGGGGCATATTTTATAACATTGGAAAGAAGATTAGAGACAATTTGTTCGAGTCTGATTTTATCCCACAAACCCGTCACATCTGAGTCGATCTTGGACTCAACCTGACACCCCGCTTGAGCGAGCTGGGGAGAAAAGCTGGCAACAATTTCGCGAATTAATTGCGATAGGTTCACGACTTCAAAATGGAGGTTTAAACGACCAGCTCGGATTCGGGTGACATCCAACAATTCTTCGATCAAGTTGATGATCCGATTGGTTTGGAGTAACGAAATTTCGCACACCTCAATAAGCCTGTCACGGTCAGGAAGGTCATTACCTTGGCTTAGCTCACGTTTTGCGACTTGAAGTTGCAGCGACAGAGTAGTTAAAGGTGTCCTGAGTTCATGCGAGGCAATTGATAAAAACTCATCTCTTGCCTGAATCGCAATTTGAGCCTCACGATAAAGTTTAGCATTATCGATAGCAGCGGCCACTCGCCGCGCGAATTCCTGGGCGAGCCAGAGAGTCTTTTCTCCATAGCGCCGGTCTGAATCGGTGATGACAAAGGTTACGGCACCCAAAATTAGTCCTCGGGCGATCAGGGGTACACAGATGCTCGATTTTTCCAAAACGGAATCTCTTACTTCACCATCGAGTTCTGCCTCCCCCATGAGGATAACCCTTTCATGCCTACGAATTTCCTGGATATGTCTCGCATGCTGCTGATCATTGGGAGCGACGGCCAGCCTCGAATATTGTCCATCTCCCACCACCAGATCCATAGCACAAAAATCTGCAAATTGTGGAATGGACAAGGCCAATGCACCTTTACAGGTTGTATCATAATCGAGTGATGAGCCGAGCAAGCCACTTGCTTCAGATAAAAAATTGAGCCGCGCTTGATTGTTTTTCAGCTCTTGATCAGCTTCACGTCGTGCTCGTCGATTTGCTGCCTCGTGAAGTTCCCGCTCGATAGCAGGAGATAGACGGGAGATGTTTTGCTTTAAAATATAGTCATGCGCACCAGATCGCATCAAAGCTACGGCCGTTTCTTCTCCTATGGCCCCTGAAACAATAATGAAAGGAAGATCCAGGCCGCTTTCTTTTAATGTCTCCAAGGCCGCCATTCCGCTGAACTGTGGCAAAGAGTAATCGGCGATAATCACGTCCCACTCATGTGAGGCCAATGCCGTCTGCATGGCCGCTTTTGTTTCAACTCGTTCGACAACGACATCATGACCTGCTTGTCTTATCTGTCGAAGCTCAATTTCCATGTCGATTTTCGAATCTTCGACAAAAAGTATTCGTAACTTCATGCTCTCTTTCTATCTTCCTAAGCTGATTTTGAGGTTGCTCTTTCGTCCTTACTTGGTGGCGGCACATTGAGGACGAGCCAATAGAGGCCGAGATGCCTGACGGCCTCAGCGAACTTTTCAAAATCAATTTGCTTGCGAATATAGCTATTGGCACCCAATTTATAGCTCTCAACAACATCTTTTTCTTCCAGTGACGAGGTCAAGATGACAACCGGAAGAAGTTTGGTGCGTTCGTTTGAGCGAATTTTTCTCAAGACATCCAGGCCATCGACTTTCGGAAGTTTGAGATCAAGGAGCACCATCTCTGGCATGTTCGCTGGATCACAAGCGGCGAATTTTCCTGTGCAGAACAAAACATCCAAGGCCTCAGCGCCATCTCTCGCCACGATGATCTTGTTGGCGATATTATTCTTTTCCAAAGCACGGACGGTTAGCTTTTCATCAAGCGGATTATCCTCAACGAGGAGGATTGTTTTTTCACTCATGGAGGTAATCATAGTTTTCCATTTTGATATGCCAATGACTTCTCTCATCTTGAAACCTACGCTCGGGTCCCACTATCATTTGTCAGGAGGTTTTCTTGTGGCGACGCCAGAATCCGCAAACAAATATTTCCAATTGCAGGAGTTCCAACTAAAAAAAGAATTTGCTGACGAGCGCAGTATGTTAGCTTCACTTGTGCAGACCTCTGACGATGCCATTGTGGCAAAGACTTTAGACGGCATCGTACTAACGTGGAATGTCGGCGCGGAAAGAATATACGGCTATACGCCAGAAGAGATGATCGGTACGCCTGTCGTCAAACTCATCCCCCATGGACGCGAAAACGAACTTCCTCGAGTCATTGCTAAAATCGTAAGAGGAGAGAAAACTGAACATTACGACACTCAGAGAATTCGAAAGGATGGGACCATCATTGACGTTTCCCACACCGTTTCTCCTATCAAAGACAAAAATGGCAAGGTTGTTGCCATCTCATCGGTGGCACGAGATGTCACCGCCCAGAAAGAGGCCTCACAGCAGTCCGCCCAATATGCCAGAAGCTTGATCGAGGCCTCTCTTGATCCTCTGGTAACGATCAGTGCCGACGGAAAGATCACTGACGTCAATGAAGCTACGATCAAGGTAACAGGTATTTCGCGAGAGGTGTTGATCGGTTCGGACTTCTCGAATTACTTTACCGAGCCAGAAAAGGCGCGCGAAGGTTACAAACAAGTTTTTGCCAAAGGTTTTGTGGCCGACTACCCACTGACTATTCGACATCTCGATGGAAAACTGACGGATGTTCTCTATAATGCTTCAGTTTACAAGGATATTCGAGGCAATGTCCTCGGCGTGTTTGCGGCCGCCCGTGATGTTACGGCGCAAAAGCAGGCGTCACAGTACGCGCGAAGCTTGATCGAAGCCTCCCTTGATCCATTGGTCACAATCAGCTCCGATGGAAAAATTACCGATGTCAACGAAGCCACCATCCAAGTTACAGGGACATCACGTGAGGAGCTGATTGGCTCAGACTTTTCAACCTACTTCACCGAACCGGCCAGGGCCAGAGATGGCTACCAACAGGTCTTTGCCAAAGGTTTTGTCGCCGACTACCCACTCACCATTCGGCATAAAGAGGGGAAACTTACAGATGTTCTCTACAATGCTTCGATTTACAAAGATGTCCTCGGCAACGTGCTTGGTGTGTTTGCCGCCGCTCGCGACGTTTCTGCTCAAAAACAGGCATCGCAGTACGCCAGAAGTTTGATCGAGGCTTCTCTTGATCCGCTCGTGACCATTAATCCTGAAGGCAAAATAACCGATGTCAACGAGGCCACCGCCAAAGTGACCGGTCGACCGCGAGAAGAGCTGGTGGGTTCTGACTTTTCCAATTATTTTGCAGAACCAGAAAAGGCCCGAGAAGGTTATCAGCAGGTGTTTGCCAAGGGTTCAGTTTCAGACTATCCACTCACTATTCGCCATAGAGATGGCAGACAAACGGATGTGCTCTATAATGCCTCTGTGTATAAAGATGTGCGAGGTAAGGTTCTCGGCGTCTTTGCCGCAGCTCGGGATGTTACCGCTCAGAAACGGGCCGAACGCGAGGTAGGCGAACAGCGCACCCGCGAGCTGGCACGTCTCGCAGAGCTTGAGCGATTCCAAAAGCTGACGGTGGGTCGCGAACTTAAGATGATTGAGCTCAAAAAGGAAATTGAAGAACTAAAAAGACGCGTAGGCGAGACCGTGACATGAGCTATGCCACTCTTACGGTCGAGCAGCAATCTTCCAAACACTTGGTGGGAAGCTTGGGCGAGACCGATTCAAGTTTCCGTCTTCTGGTTGCCAGCGTCCTTGATTATGCTATTGTCATGCTTGATCCCACCGGAAAAGTCGTCAGCTGGAATGCAGGAGCAGAGCATCTCAAAGGTTACAAAGCGGAAGAAATTATCGGACAAAATTTTTCTAGATTCTACCCCCAAAAAGATGTCGAAGCTGGAAAACCTTCCAAAGAATTGGAAATCGCCGCACGCGAGGGGAGGTTTGAAGATCTTGGGCAGAGAATTCGAAAAGACGGCACTCTTTTTTGGGCCAGTGTCGTCATCACGGCCCTGCGAAATGAGACCGGTGAGCTGCTAGGTTTTGGCAAAGTCACTCGCGATCTAACTGAACGACAACATGCAGAAGCTGCCTTACGTGAGGGTGAGGAAACGCTTCGACTTCTCATTGAAAGCTTCAAAGACACCGCAATCTTCATGCTGGACGTTCATGGGCGAGTTTTGAGTTGGAACGTGGGTGCGGAAAGAATCAAAGGTTATAAGGCAAACGAAATCATTGGCCAGCACTTCTCAATTTTTTATTCCAATGAAGACAGAGCGAACAAGAAACCAGAGCGCGAACTTGAGATCGCCTCGAAGACCGGCCGATTCGAAGATGAGGGATGGCGGGTAAAAAAAGATGGCTCGCATTTCCGGGCCAGTGTTATTATCTTCGCCATTCGTGATGCAAGTGGAAAGCTTAAGGGCTATTCCAAGCTCACCCAGGACCTGACAGAACGCGGGCATTTGCAAAAGCTCGAGGAAGTTCAGCGAGCGACCTTCAACATTCTCGAAGACTTCGCTGATGAAAGGGAAAAAATCCGAGAGATACAACATGCTACGTTTAATATTCTTGAGGACTTTTCAAGTGAGAAAGAAAGACTTGAGGATACGCAACATGCCACCTTCAATATTCTTGATGATTTTGTCAAAGAACAAGAGAAGCTCGAACAGTTACAAAAAGCGGCGTTCAACATACTGGAAGATCTGAGTAGTGAGAAAGAAAAACTCAAGAGTGAAGTTGACGAACGCAAACGCGCCGAAATAGCACTAGAAAGTGTTAACAAGGAACTCGAAGCGTTTAGCTATTCGGTTTCCCACGATTTACGGGCCCCGCTTCGAGGTCTCGATGGCTTTTCTCAAGCGCTGCTCGAGGATTACAAAGATAAACTCGATGACAAGGGAAAGGAATATCTCGGCTATGTGCGAAGTAGCAGCCAGCAAATGGCCCAGCTCATTGATGACCTTCTCAATCTCTCCAGGATGACCCGAAGCGAACTCCATCGTGAGCTGGTCAACTTATCCGAACTAGTCCATGGCCTTGTCGAGCTTCTTCGCAAGACAAATCCGGAAAGGCATGCAGAATTTCGTATTGCTGATTCTTTGACCGCCTTTGTCGATCGGCGTTTGATCAAAATTGCATTGGAGAATTTGTTAAACAACGCATGGAAATTTACCAACAAATGCGCAAAGACAATCATCGAATTCGGGAGTCTTGAATACGAAGGGGGGAAAGCATTCTTCATTCGCGATAATGGGGCCGGGTTTGACATGTCCTATGCCAGCAAGCTCTTCGGGGCATTCCAGCGCTTGCATGCAGCAGCCGAGTATCCCGGCACGGGAATTGGCCTTGCCACGGTAAGACGGATCATCAATCGCCACGGCGGCAAGGTCTGGGCCGAAGGAAATGTTGGTCAAGGGGCCACCTTTTATTTCACTCTGAGTTAGTCGGGATTACACCATTTCTTGACCGCCTGGAGAAATATTTCCAGATCGATAGGTTTTTTGATGATGCCTTTAGATTTCAATTCTTTCCCTTGCTCACTGAAGGCCGTAATAAGAATCACTGGGATGGTGGCCAGGACCATATCATGACCTAATCTCTCCATGAACTGCCAACCATTCATCACAGGCATCATCAGATCGAGCAGGATCAGGCAGGGTGACTGCATTTTTGCAAGCTGCTCCAGCCCATCTTGGCCATTTATGGCCACCACGACTTTATATCCCTCAAGTTCAAGTGCGTACCGCAAGACATCTCGAATGCCCGCATCGTCTTCCACAATTAAAATACTCTGACATTTCTTGCTGCTGGAATTTTCCGTCATTGGTTTTTTCTCAGGTTCCGACCTAAGAACATTAACATATTAATCAACTTCATCCAGCAACAGAGACTTCTAAACATAATGATAAACATCACAGCTCCTCCGGTCTCAAGCACCGCTTCAGGAACTTGGTGTTGGAACGGGACCTCGCTTTGTCACTACGAGAAACAGTGCATCTCGATTTTGCTGGTGAACCTCTTTTCAACAAACCAAGCTAGAATCATTCACCAAGCGTGTTAGTTTAAGCTCGGCATGGATGCCGTTTTATTTTTGATCGACGATTTTCCGTACCAATCGGGAATATCTAGTTTCATACTCAAAACGAAATGCATGAAGGCACCGAGACCAGCGGCCCCCAAGATGTACTCATGGACTGAAGCATAAATGAAACTCGGCATTTCAAAAAAGACTCCGGCAAGCCGAATATAGAGGTCAATTAGAAATCCTGCGGCAACAAAAATAGCAAGCGAAAAGGATGCCCGAACTATTTTTTCGTTCTTTATCCACTTTGAATAACTAAAAGTACTTGTTTGTGCGCCCGCAATGGCACAGGAAAGAACAAATACTATTAAAGCAATTTTTGACACAAAAACTGCCATAAAGAGCTGAAAAGAAAGTTTTTGCGTCAATGCAGCTGCCAGCATTCCGAAGAAAGCCATGAAAAGAAATATTCCAAAAGTAAGAACGGTTTTTTTTGAGATAAAATAAAAAATATTTCGTTGCTCTAGCCTTGTACTTCTCTTCGAGGCATTTGGAATTTTTTGCTTTATTTTTTTCAGATAAAAGTGATTATGGAGAATTTGCAAGACAAAAACGATAACTGAAGAATAATGGACAAACTGCAACGGTAGCGTTGATTTTACAATTACTCCAATCCCAATGATGAAAATAAATACTATTCCAAGCACATAGCCTATCACATTCGACAAAGGTGGATTTTCTTTTATAAAATCAGGATCATTATTTAAAAAGTTCTCATTATGGTTAACGACATCCCAGTAAGCTCCAAGCGAAAGGCGCGGAGCTGTAATGAATTGAAAAGTTATAACCAAAAACAAAAAAAGCGCTGCCATAAGATAAATATCCATTAGCGTTTCTCCTGCAATAACTTTGTAACAATTTCTTCTAATTTTTCTTTCTTAATTCCCATTGCTCTGAGTTCATTAAAAAGATCAGCCATTTTATGTTGGGCGATTGAAGTTGTGTGTGTCTGAAGATTTTCAAGGGCCTCATTACGAATGACGGTTCCCTTTCGGCCGGCCGTCAAAATAATGTGATTCTCTTCGAGCGTCTTATAGGCCTTTGCAACAGTGTTGGGATTGATTTCTAAGTCATGGGCAAGTTGCCGGATCGATGGAAGAAGATGTCCCCCTTTGAGTTTACCGCTTTGGATTCCCCCAAAAATTTGCTGAATAATCTGCAAATATACTGGGATTGCTTCTGAGTCATCAATCTCAATTGGGAACATGAACTTAACCTCTTTGTACTATTCAGTAGTAGTACAAAGAGGTTGAGTTGTCAATGCATCGAAGACACAGCATTTTAAGTAAACTTACAAACTTATTGGGACACGCAGGGAAGGAGCTGGAAGCGACTGACCGTAGGGGCCGAAGCCCACGCATTTGCAAGGACTCTTTCTCCGAAATACTAAACCCAAATCTGTCATTAGACACATCGCACTTCCCCTGCGGAAGTTAATTTCACAGAACTTTCCGACGATATTCGATGCGGATTACGGTTGCAAGACTGAGTATCGCAACTTTTTGGTTATTCGAACTTCCGGGGCTTTCATGGAACATAATATTTTTCTCTTTTCCGAATCAGCAGTGCTCTCTCTCCTTATGCAAAGAAGGTTGTGAAAGTGTAACATTATCCTGATATTCGAAGTTTTATTTTAGCTTTGTAATAACCTCAAACTGTGGCGGCTCATGTAAATGGCGTTTTACGGTGCATAGATTGGCAGCATTAATAAGTGACTCTCTGTATTTTTCAGGAAATTCTTTAGGCACATTGATTTCGAGAGTAACTTTTGTAACTAAATGTTTCGTGGAATCCCAGTCACTTCTTTGGATTAGCTCAATGCCTTCAGTCGGGATTTCTCGTTTTTGACAAAAATTCAAAATAAAGATTCCAGCGCAAGTGCCAATGGAAGCCAGGAATAAATCAAATGGGGCCGGCGCAGACGCATCCCCTCCACCCGATTGCGGCTGATCTGTCACGACTGAAAAGCCATTGAAATCGGCAGTTACTTTTTTATTTCTTATAAAATGAATTCGCATTTCCATAATTTTTTCCTCTCTATTTCATTAAGGAGTAACTAAGTCCCATGACAGCGCCGTAGATAGTTGTGATCGTCGGATTTGCAGTGAGGGGACAAGTGCCCGAGGCACATCCTACTAAACGCTGATACAAATAGCCGCAAACACCACCAATAATTACTGCCGCTGCAATTTTAAGAATCATCATATAGTTCCGTCCCTGTCACTTTTGTTTAAAATTTCTTGTAGATTCGTTTGGGTAATTTCGATTGTGCTGAGAATTATCTCCTTGCTCATGCGAGCGTTAATTTGGACTTCTGCCGTAGCGCAGATGGACTTTCTTTTAAACGAAATGCCTTAAACCCTAAAGATCGGAGAATTCTAACTCCCTCAGTGGCCAGTTCACAGGCACGCCCCCTGCAAACGATATAGTAAGTTTTATTTTTGTGAAGAGTTTTTGCTTTTTCTTTTAATATCTGAATGGGAAGTGCTATTGCGCCTTCTACCGGAGAATGGCCGGTCTCAATTTCTTCTCGAACATCGAGCAAGAATGCTCTCTTACTCTGAAGGTCGTCAGCAATCGATGCGAGAGTCACAGTCTTATCTATTTCGGCCCCTACACCGGGTGAGAGTTTTTCAGTGAGGTCAAACAAATCTTCAATGAGTAGCGCTATTACTTCGTTACTTAGACGGTATACACGCGATAGTTTTTGCTTGGACACACAGACGATGCCTTCGTGTAACAGTTTTTGCAGATGTTGTGAGGTGTTGGCGATACTTTCGCCTGTCATTTGCGCTACTGAATCCACTGATCTTGGTGCCTGGGCCAATATGTACAGAATTTTTAGGCGAGCAGGTGATCCAAAGGTTGCCGCAATGGCCGCAACCTTTTCGAACAATTGTCCTTTGGAATCATCATTAATTGAAGTTTTCACTATTCAAGCATTCAATATAATGCTTGAATAGTCAAGCGAATAATGTATTATGGGTATATGAAAGCTAAATGGAATGAGCGATATCAAGGAGCTGCCTTCTATTACGGACAAGTCCCGAACGATTTTATTAAGGAAGTCGCCGGCACAATTGCTCCCCATTCCAAGGTTCTATGTCTGGCCGAAGGCGAAGGACGAAACGCCGTCTATCTGGCCAAACTCGGTCATCAGGTCGTGGCTGTTGATCAATCGGAAATCGGTCTAGAAAAACTTCAGGCCTTTGCCGAGACCAATCAGGTACAAGTGAAGACAATTCTTGCTGATCTTAACAACTATCACATTGAACAAAATCATTGGGACGCGATTGTTTCCATCTGGTGTCATCTTCCCTCACCTTTAAGAAAAAAAGTGCATGCCGAATGTGTTTCAGGACTTAAGACGAATGGTCTTTTTATTCTCGAATCCTATACACCTCAACAAATAATATTAAAAACTGGTGGACCAGATAATCCCGATTTATTAATGACGGCCGAATGCGTTCGCCTTGAACTTCTCGGATTAAGTTTCTTGCTACGGCAGGAAATACAACGAGAAATACATGAGGGGCAAGGGCATGATGGCATGAGTGCCGTGGTTCAGGTTTTAGCAAAAAAATGTATAGGAGATTTTAAATGAACATAAAAGTATTAGGCTCCGGTTGCTCAAATTGCAAACGTCTAGAAGTGAATACCAAGAAGGCCCTCAAGCAACTTGGCATAGATGTGCCAGTCATCGAAATTAAAGAGTATGCCGTGATTATGAAATACGGAATCATGAGCACTCCTGCGCTGGTGATTGATGAGAAAGTGCTTTTTACCGGGAAAGTTCCAAGTGTCAATGAGTTGGCTGAAATAATCAGTAAAGTAAAAAAATAGAAGGCCAGGCATGACAGCTAAGAAACAGATCGTTATAGGATTGGCCCTCCTCGTAATATGGGGAATAATTTACTCCCAACTGCAATCGGCCTCGAAGTGGCTGACCTACTCAGTGTTTTCTATCCCAGTGGGTTCTCATCTTGGTGGCTCCGTTGAGTTTTTTCTCTACGACACACCAAAGGTTCTGATGCTTTTGGTTATTGTGGTCTTCGTAGTCGGAATCATTCGTTCTTTTTTTACTCCTGAACGAACGCGGGCGATTCTCGCTGGTAGAAAGGAGTCACTCGGAAATGTTTTAGCTGCACTCCTTGGGGTTGTGACGCCGTTTTGTTCATGTTCTGCCGTGCCACTCTTCATCGGTTTTGTAACGGCAGGGATTCCTCTTGGAGTGACATTTTCATTCCTCATTTCGGCCCCGATGGTTAACGAAATTGCGCTTGTACTTCTTTACGGGATATTCGGATGGAAGGTCGCACTGATCTATATGTCGACTGGCCTTGCGGTAGCGATAGTATCAGGTTGGGTAATTGGGCGCTTGCATATGGAGAGATATATCGAAGATTGGGTGCGTGAGGCCCCCCCCCCTCTGACATCAACTGCAAGTGCATCCGAAATATGGAGTGAGCGTGTAAAACATGGAAGCGAAGCAGTGCGCGAAATTGTTGGCAAGGTTTGGATTTACGTCATACTCGGTATTGCTGTTGGCGCGTTTATTCACGGTTATGTTCCTGAAGCTTTCATGGCCTCGATTATGGGCAAAGATGCATGGTGGTCTGTCCCTGTGGCAGTTCTGGTAGGGGTTCCGCTTTATTCGAATGCTGCCGGAATTATTCCCGTGGTTCATGCGCTTTTGGAAAAAGGTGCCGCAATTGGAACGGTCTTGGCCTTCATGATGTCGGTCATCGGTTTGTCTCTTCCTGAAACGTTTATTTTGCGAAAAGTACTTAAACTCCAACTCATCGCAGTCTTTGTGGGAGTCGTAGCTAGCGGAATTATGATTGTCGGATATTTATTTAATTTTTTGTTCTAATATTTATAAAGATTATTGATTTGCCGATGGTCCTCGTTTTCTCCAGCCGCTCCAGACGGGAACACCATCTTGATCACGCAGTATTACCATCTTATCACCCTGATGTATTTCTGCGGCAATGATAGCTGGTCTATTTTCAATGATCACACGTGACCCCTTAACCTCAATAACGTCGTCTTTCTTTATATTGAGATTTTGCCCGTTAAGAAACCAGGATGGCCCCAGATGGACTGAAATTTCCTCTTTATCTGTTTTCAATTGCAGATGAACCCCACCATCCGGCCCCCGACTTTTTAACACTTCGACCCTCGTAACCTTTCCGTTAAGATTTGTGACGGTCTGGGCATCATAGAGTCGTGAATACCCTCGGGCATTTGCCGCGAACAGAAAAATAGAATTTCCCAAGATCATTACGGCCACCAATATATTTCGAATATTAAACATTGTAACGACTCCTTCTTTTTTAAACTTAACTTCTGTTTATAATTTACATGCATTTTGAAATCGCTACATTGCGCATGACTGTCATTCAAGATGATAAGGAGCACTTAAAACTTATACCCAATTCCCCCTGAGATCATTTGCCCGGTGTAATCTCCCAATTTGCTGGTGCCCCAAAAGTGGGAGTATCCCGCCAGACCATAAAGACCTTTGTAAATACTCTGATCCCATAAGAGCGAGATGGTCTGCACCGTCGCGTCTTCCTTGACAGCAATTTGATTGGCCCCAAATGTGTTGGAAGACCTTCTCCCGCGTATCACAGGTGTCGAAATAACCGACGTTTCATAAAACGTATTTTCCCTGAACTCGACCGAATAATCGAGCGTTAGGTATCCCTTTTGAGCGATTTGGAATTCGCCACTGATACTGATTTTATTTGAAGAATAGCCAAAAACAGATTCTTCTGCATCATTCTTAGAGTAGCGATAGGTGATTTCTGGCTTCAATTTTGAAAATGTGTTGTGCTCCAACGAAAATAGAAAGTCATAGATGATTGAATCTCTATCGCTATCGCCATAGGAGCGCATACCAATACTCGAAGATATTTTTAGCAACCAAGATTCTCTAACTGAAGATATTAGTCCGGCCTGCGCAGTCCATCCATATACACTAAGATCATGAAAGGCGACGTAATCGACGGCATCATAACTCCCCTTAAGATAAAGATGTATCGTGCCTGGGGAGCTGGTTGCAATCCCGGCACTGGCCCATGTTGTTGTAAAGCTCGACCCCTCTTTGAGACTGTTGGCTAAGGCATTATTTAAATTATCCGCGTAACCGTATTCCGCGCCTAAATCTAGCGAGAGATCCGGTGTGCTGGCGAACACAGAAATCTTCATAATCAGAATGAGAAACGGGACTATTCGGCTTGAGCGCAAAATTATTATCACTTTTCATTGTCCACTATCGTTTCACACCGCGGCCTGATTGCATCTTCTGATGCTGGACTCCCTTCATGGTTCCGTGCTCCATGCTCCTTTCATGAAGTTGTTCTCGCTCAAGAAGGCGCGCATCCATTCTCGTACGCACTTTATCACCAAGCTCCTGATCACTCCACTTTAGTTGTTTTTGATCACGTTCTCGAATTTGTTCCCGCAACTGCGCAGTCACCATTTCCAGCGCTTCCTTGCCAGATAGACCCTTGCTCATAGATTGATTCATTGTGCGTAGAGTTTCACTCAGACAAGTGCCTTGACATCCATTATTAAGAGAATTTTTAACCATCGCCCTTACGGTTTCACCTCGCCCTTTGAGCTGAAGGTGGGCCCGCAATTCCGGTTCCAAAGCATCTATCTCCTGAGTATTGAGTTTAGTTTCTTTATGTATTTGGTCTTTTAATTGGTCTATGTCACGGTCTTGAACTTTTGCCTGCGCCAGATTCCCGAATGATAGCGCCAGCATCAAGCTTAAGGTTATCACATCACAAAAAACTTGAAAAATTCTCATATTCCTTCTCCATTTATTATACCTCGCCGCGATTAAAATTTTACACTTGGCAAAAGAACATTAGAATGATGGTTATCAAAACGACAGGTGAGACTTCATTCAGTACAGGTGAGGCAAGTAAAGCTGGTCTGGTTTGGTCTAGTCCTCCCAAGAGACAGGATGAAAGAAGATGAAGAGAAAAAAGCCGAACTTTTTGATATTATTCCCAACTTGTTGTTAATAAGGACCTTTCCAGACTCCGTCTCCTCCCCCTTGGGAATGCAAGTTTATATTGAGCGCTGTCGCTTCGGCCATGCAGCTTAATAATGTCATTGTCATTATGCCACATGTGCATTGAAATACCGTTTTCGTATCCACAAAGAAACATTTACGAGAGCGATTAAAGCTGGCACTTCAACAAGTGGTCCAATCACCGCCGCAAAAGCAGCTCCGTGATTGATCCCAAAGGTCGCTACTGCAACAGCAATCGCAAGTTCAAAATTATTTGAGGCCGCCGTAAATGAAAGGGAGGCCGCCTGTGGATAGGGTGCGCCCGCCTTCTTGCTCATAGCAAAAGACACAAAAAACATCACCACGAAGTAAATCAATAACGGAATTGCAATTCGTACAACATCCATTGGAAGTGCCACAATTGCCTCGCCCTTCAGTGAAAACATCAGTACGATTGTAAATAAGAGAGCGATCAGCGTAATAGGACTAATCATGGGGATGAATTTCTCGTGATACCATTGCTTCCCCTTATATTTTACTAAAATGACCCTTGTAAGCGCTCCTGTGATAAAGGGAATTCCCAGATAAATAAAAACACTCTCAGCAATTTGGCCAATACTTATATTAATGGCTAAGCCTTCAAACCCAAACCATGTAGGCAATACGGTTATAAAGAAATAAGCAAATACTGAGTAAAGTAAAACTTGAAAAATAGAATTTAGAGCGACAAGACCTGCGCAATACTCGGAGTCACCATCGGCAAGATCATTCCAAACAATAACCATGGCAATACAACGAGCAAGCCCAATTAAAATCAAACCAACCATATATTCTGGATATCCACGTAGAAATAAAATGGCGAGAGCAAACATAAGAATCGGACCGATGATCCAGTTCTGAACCAAAGAAAGACCAACAACTTTGGTATTACTAAAAACTTTACCCAGTTCCTCGTATCGAACCTTTGCAAGCGGTGGATACATCATAAGAATCAGCCCAATTGCAATAGGCATAGAAGTGGTACCTACACTAAATTGATTTAAGAATGGAACAATACCCGGAAAAAAGTAACCAGCGGCTACACCCGCGGTCATAGCTAAGAATATCCAAAGTGTCAGATAACGATCTAGAAAAGACAATTTGCGAATAACTCCAACTTGGCTCAAATGATTCATCGTTTCCGCTCCTGCTCATTTATAAGTTGTTGGCGAGTGGTTCCGCAATTCTTCCGTTTTAGCCACTTTTTTAACTGCTCATCTGCATCTTTGATTTGTGCATTTTCAAAAAGACACTCGACAGCTTTAAGAGCTGCCTTTTGTAAAACTGATGGTTTTGAGTTAATTCTGTAGTAAACCCAAGTGGCCTCACGCTTATCTTCGAGAAGCCCCGCCATCTGCAAATAACGCAAATGCCGAGAGGACTTTGACTGTGAGATTCCCATGCCCAATTCAAAGTCACAAACACATAGCTCACCATGCTTTAAGATGAGGACGACCATTTTAAGTCGAGTTTCGTCAGCAAGCGCTTTAAAAAGTTGGACAGCGATTTTCATCAATTTTATCTCCTGATAGCCTTCAGAGCTAGTCAGTATACTCGCTTATGCGCATATATGCAAACATGCATGCAGGCGCTAAGCAAGCGCTGATTATAGGACGAACCTTGCCGTTAAGTAAGATCATTTTCTGAAAAGAAATTTATCAAAAAAACTAGTTTTAAGGAACTTGAAAAACCGACGAATGAAGTCGTTGCTAGAACTGACGTCCCTGCCACGGTCCCATTTAGAGCTAGTTGACATAGGGTTGGGGGTATTCTATGTTTGAGCCATGACAAAACAGATTCACCACAAACGACGCAAAGAAACACTCGACCATCTCAATCGAATTCTAGGCCAAGTGGCAGGATTAAAAAGAATGATTGAGGAGGGGGAAGAGTGCATCAAGATTGCATCGCTCACGACTTCCATTGCCAAATCGTTTGATGGCCTTCGCCTTAGAACTCTTGAGGGCTTTGTTCTAAATGAGTTGATTGCCGACAAGACCGTCTCTAGTGATAAATTACAGCAGTTTCAAGACCTCTTAAAACTTCAGAAGAAATAAGGCCTCAAATATGAGTTTTATAAAATTAGAATCAGTTGGTAAAAGCTATCAAAGCGGAGAATTAGTTGTTGCTGCACTTAAGGATGTTTCGCTTGAAATTGCTGAGGCCTCATTTGTATCTTTTGTTGGGCCATCCGGAAGTGGCAAGAGCACGCTTCTTAATTTGCTTGGATGCCTAGACCAACCATCATCAGGACTGCTCTCCATTAATGGGACCCTCATTAATAAGCTAAATCAGATTGAAAGAGCACGCTTCCGTGGCCAAAATATTGGATTTATCTTTCAAAATTTTAATCTACTTCCAATCTTAACTGTTTTTGAAAATGTAGAATACCCGCTCTACATGGTTCAAGATATGCCAAAAGACGATCGCAAAAAGCGAGTGTTAAATCTTTTGGAAAAAGTTGGGATGTTAGACCAAAAGGATAAATATCCAAACCAGATTTCCGGAGGACAAAAGCAGCGTGTAGCGGTTGCCAGAGCACTTGTTACTTCGCCGAAAGTCGTTTTGGCCGATGAACCAACTGCCAATTTAGATAGTGCCACCGCCTTTCAAGTCATTAAAGTTCTCCATGATATGCGTGATGAATTCGGGACAACATTTGTGTTCGCAACTCATGATCCAAAAATCGTAAAAGAGGCAGAGGTTATTTATACCTTAGAAGATGGAATGATTAAAAATTTCCAGGCGATAAGTAAGGGACGCGGTGAATAATATGTCAGGCATAATCAGAATTGGAATACGCAATCTTACTCGCTATAAACGCCGAACACTACTGACGGGTTCCTTGATCGCAATCGGTGTAATTCTTGTCATCGTCTTTGGAGGATTAGCAACCTCCTTTAAGGAATCTATCATTGGAGTTATTACTAATTCCAGCCTCTCAGATATGCAAATACATCGAAAAGGCTATGTTGAGTCGGTAGATAATTTACCGCTTGATATTTTTCTTAATCCACATCAAACATCTAAGGTTGAACAAGTTCTGGCCGAAAATAAGCATATTGTATCATCAAGTCCCAGAATTCGTTTTGGTGCGATGATTAGTAATTATGTAAAAACCTCTAGTATAAGAATGACGGCCGTTTATCCTGATCGTGAAAGTAAAACTTGTATCGGTCTTGTTTCAAGGATTAGAGGAATCAAGAACCCGGAATTATTCGTGAATAAGGGCGAAATAATATTGCCAGAAATTTTATTTAAAGGACTTTCTCTTAAACTTGGTGATGAGGTTGTTATCATTGCAACCAATCGTGAAGGTGCCGTTAATGGCGTTCCGCTTAAAGTTGCTGGCATTATCGAAAGTGTCATGGGCCCTTCCGGCAAAGATGGCTATCTTAATATTGAAGACGCCAAAGATATTTTAAGAATGGACGAACTTGTTATTTCTGAAATTGCAATCCGTGTTAAAAATTTCGGGAGTCTGAATGATGCAAAAAAAGAAATAGCGCAGACCCTCGGCGCGGCCATGACCAATCCTATGCATGAGAAAAAGCTTCATGATGGAGACAATGCAGTTGAAGTGAGTCAGGTTTTTGAGGTGCATTCTTGGGATCAACTCGCTCCGTTTTCAACGATAGCACAGATGATAGACATCCTGATCGTTATGGTGCGCATGATCCTGATCGCAATAGTTCTCATTAGCGTTTTAAATATTATGATGATGTCGGTTTATGAGAGGACCAACGAGATTGGAACAATTGCAGCGCTAGGCACTGTACCAAGAAAAATTATGCAGCTTTTTCTTGTCGAAGGGATTGCTCTTGGATTTATGAGTGCTCTGGCCGGTGCAACAATTGGAGTGGGGACTCTCTTTGTGCTTAAAATCAGTCAATTATCGTTTAAATTTCACGCCATTCAGATCTTACTCGCGCCCCGGATACCTTGGGGAGAGGTTCTTGGAACAATTGTCATTGTCCTCATTATTTCTGTTATAGGTGGCTTCTGGCCGGCACATAAAGCATCACAGATGGAGCCAGCCGACGCATTGAGGCATGTGTGAGAATAAACATCTTTGTTTTTTTCGTACTTTTTTTGCTCATCATTTTTCCTATTACCACGATTTATGCTGCTGAAGATGCTAATGAAATTGTAAAGACAATTGACAAAAATCTCGCACCAGAGTCTTACGAGGCCTATCGACAACTTATTAATGAAGAACCTGATGGCAAAAGAAAGGAATACACTTTTTTCACTCTAAAAAAAGGTAAAGATAAGATCGCCATGCTTTATCTAACGCCCGCAAGCGAGAAGGGGCGCTCCACATTACGACTTGGGGATAATATGTGGCTTTTTATCCCCAACGTAAACAAACCTATTAGGATTACTAGCCTTCAGTCTGTCGTAGGTGGTGTTTTTAACAACTCCGACATCATGACTCTCGACTACAGTGCAGAGTATGATGCTCAATTAGAATCAAGTGCCGATATCGACTATGTCTTATCGCTGAAAGCAAAAACAAAGACTGTTGCCTACGACAAGCTCAGGATGTGGGCCAGCAAAGATAAAAAAATTCTCAAGAAAGTGGAATGTTACGGTGCAAGCGGAATGCTTATTAAGACGCTCGAATTTAAAAAAGATAAAGATTTCGGCAATGGTCTCGTGCGGCCCTCTGTCATCGAGACATACAGCCCCCTTTATAAAGGGTACAAATCATTTATTATCTTTCAGAAAATCAAAGCGCGAAAACTCCCCGATGAAGTTTTCACCCAACAATATATGAGTAGGCTGGGTGAATTTAGATGAGGAATTTCCTTTTTCTTCTCTTCTTGTCACACTCTCTTACATGGGGCGCTGAAGATACTTTCGCACCAAGTGAATCCGACAATGAATCATCAATTAACAAGCTCGAATGGAGTGGAAATCTTGATGTTAAATATTCACTCCTTCATAGCAGGCATGATTCCCCTATCTACAATATAATGTATTTCCCAAACCAGGACACTTCTTCGTCTTTATCTCAAATTCGACTTGAACCATATCTCAATAGTGATTATGTCGATAGGCAGATTGCTTTTCACTTGAAGAGTCACGGTACAATCTACAGCGACAAAGATTCTAAATTCGATTTGCTTGAACTTTACGGCAGTCTCAATCCATCGGTTGGATCATCGGTCACTGGCGGTAAACGTGCTTTTAATTGGGGCAAGGGCTATGCCTTTAATCCTGTGGGCTTTGTAAATCCTCCAAAAGACCCTGAGAATCCAGAGTTGAGTCAAACAGGGATTGTTTCTTTCACGGGCGAATACACAAAAAGTATTATCTCTGATTCACTTCAAACCATCACGCTTTCAGCAGTTATCCTCCCTGCAAAAGCAGCAGTGAATCACAATGGCGAATTTGAAAATACCGACCTTGCTTTAAAAAGTTATTTCCTACTTTGGAATACAGACCTAGACATTTTGGCTTACTCTAGCAAGGTAAATGCCAAACAAGTTGGATTCGATTTTTCAAGAAATATTTTTGAAAACTTGGAGATACACGGAGAATTTAGTGTATTTAGAAATGCTACGACAAATCTCGTTATCAACGATGCCCTTGGTACAGATAGAAGAAATGCAAGCTCAAACCTAGTTGGCTTTCGATATTTAAACTCACTCAACACGACTCTCATCACTGAATACTATCACAATGGTGCCGGGCTAACAAAAACAGAGTTTGAAAATTATCGTGAATATCTTAGCAGTGTTCTCGCAACCGGGAATGTGCCACAAATCCTACAAGTGCAAAACTCCGTAAAGATGAATTTTCAAAAACCTGTTTTGATGAGAGACTATCTCTATCTTAAAATCATTCAACCTGAACCATTCGCCTGGGTCTATTTTACTCCGTCACTCTATTCAATAATTAATCTACAAGATAACAGTTTTACTCTGGCTGCTCCTCTCAGTTATAAACCCATAACAAACTTCGAATTGATATTAACGCCTACGTTTTTTATTGGTAAAAACGATTCTGAGTTTGGAGGAAAGCAAATAGGGCAACGATACGAAGCGTGGTTAAGATTTTATTTCTAAGGCCTATGGAAATTGTCTTCATTCTCTCTAATAATCGTTGAAGATTTGTATAATTTTCTATTATAGTTTTTAGAAAGTGGCCTTAGTCTGCGTTTTCCCAGGCAATGTATTTATTCTAACGCCAACGTTTTTCATTGGTAAAGACGATTCCGAGCTTGGAGGAAAACAAATAACTATTGGTGTTATATGAAAAGATACCAAGAGGCATCCTTAAAATGAGGCGCATTTATAATATTTCCCTCATCTGCTTAAGCACGATACGAATTTCCTCTTCGGTCGTTGTTCTACCCAAGCTGAATCTTATCGCCCCAAGCCCAATCTCCGGCGATATTCCCATGGCCTCAAGGACGGGCGACATTTTTGTTTCTCCCGAGTGACAAGCGGAGCCCGTTGATGCCGCTACACCTTTTAATTTCCGTAAAATCTCTCCTCCAATGTGGCCAACGAATGAGACATTCAGGGTATTTGGCAAAACTAATGTCGGGTGTCCATTCCGCTGCACTTTCTTTCCAAAAGTTTCTTGTAACAGCGCCCAGAATAAATCTCTAAATTCTTGCACCGAACTCATCTCACGACCCGAGGAGAAAAGATCAGAGGCCGCTCCCAGGGCCACTATAGACGCGGTATTTTCTGTGCCCGCACGTCGTCCCTGTTCGTGACCTGCGCCGTGGATTAATGAATCAATAGCAACGCCCCTTTTAATATAGAGAACGCCAATCCCTTTTGGAGCGTAGAATTTATGACCAGCGATAGAAAGCAGGTCCACACCGAGTGTCTGCACATGAGTCGCGACCTTTCCAGCCGATTGGGCAGCGTCGCTATGAAAAATAATTTGATTTTCCTTTGCAATCTTCGAGATTTCTTCGATGGGCTGGATAGTTCCAACTTCGTTGTTTGCGTGCATGACAGAAATTAGAATAGTTTTCCTGGTAATCGCTTTTCTCACTGAATCGGGATCGACTCGTCCAGTGCCGTCAACGGGCAGGTATGTCACTTCGGCCCCAAAGCGTTTTAGATATTCGCATGGGACGTGAACGGCCGGGTGCTCGATGGCCGTTGTAATAATGTGGTTCCCCTGATCACGTCGGGCGAAGAACGCGCCTTTGATGGCATGATTATTCGCTTCGCTTCCTCCGCTGGTAAAGACGACTTCGTTGGTCTCACATCCGAGAAGGACTGCGACCCGCTGTCTGGCCTTTGCAATTCCCAAGCCGGCCAATTTTCCAAAGCGATGCACACTTGACGGATTACCAAAGCAATCACCAGCTAGATAAGGTTGCATGACCACAAGCACCTCTGGTGCGATTGGGGTGCTGGCATTAAAATCCAAATAAATCTGTCGTTCCACTTTAAAACCACCTTGTGAGCCAGTATTTTTCAAAAAGTATCTTGAGTAAATGCCAAGCGATGCCAGGGGCCTTGATCTTTACGGTCGGGGTTGGTTCCGCGTAGAAATTTCCACTTCCAAGTCCAGCACGGTGATCTCCAATTTCGATGAAGCATTGTCCGTGTCCGTTAAATGAGCTGGCCTCCCACTGATGCCCAGTCCACTGACGGGCGATGTTTCGCGCGACAACTTCGGCCTGTGCATGGGCGAATACACCAGCTTTAGGAAGGGGTTTTCCCATCTTCAAAGGAATGGCAACAACATCGCCGATGGCATAGATTCCTTGATACTTCGTTTGAAGGGTGTTGCGATCAACAACTCCCCAGCCATTTTCGCCAAGGAGTCCAGCTTGTTTTACAACTTCGGGTGCGCGATGGGGTGGAACAAAAAAGAGTAAGTCAAAATTTGCAGTGACACCCCCAGCGAAAACTATCCGTCTTAACTTGGGCTCAATTTCCGTCACTTGATGAGTTGGGTAGTATTTGATTCCCTTGGATTCCACCATCTGCCGAACAGCGGCAGACACCTCCGGTCCGGCCGTGCCCATGGGGCCTGGTTCGGCAGCGTAAAGAGCAATCTCTGTCTTGTTGCGGATGCCGTGTTTTCGACAAAAATATTCAACCAACATCGCCGCCTCATACGGGGCCGCAGGGCATTTATACACAGGGTTCGCCGTCAGAATCACAATCTTTCCGCCCTGAAAAGCAGTGAGGTCTCTGTAAATGGCATTTGCGCCATCGAGGGTGTAGATGTTTCGGCCTGACTCCTTGAGACCGGGAATATTTTCAGGAACCAGATCGGCTCCCAAAGAAATAATTACGGCGTCACCAGAGAATTCTCGCCCCGAGACTTGAACTGATTTGGCTTCAGGATTGATTTTCTCGACATGCCCTTGGATAAACTCGATTCCTTTGCGATTCAGCCGACCGAGAGGACGCGCGATCTGATCCGCCCTCCTCATTCCAATCATCACCCACAGAAGAGAAGAGGCAAAAAGGTGCTTGTCCTCCTGATCGATCACAACAATTCGATGTTGCTTCGGCAGAAGTTTTCGCAAAGTATTGGCAGCAACAATACCACCGGCACCGCCGCCAAGGATCAAGACTGTTTTTGCTTCACTCATAACGCCCCCATCGCCGATGATCGCTCCTGCTCACATCGGCATACTGCACGTCCTGTACATAAACTAAAATACGATGACTTTATCGGCCCAGAGGGTCCAATTGGTCAGCTCATCAAGCGTGCTTCGCTTGGCACCTTCCATCAGTTCGGGTTCGGCGATGCCGCGAGCATCCATGCAAGTCCCGCAGACACCAACTTCTGAATTTTGACGTACAACGTTCTTAATCATGATCTCAATATTGTAGTAACCTTGAGGAAGCTTCTGTCCTTTCTTCGGACAAGAGGCCGCATCTCCCATCAGGAACACTTTGACCTGCTCCCCTTCGCGTTTGGCGAGCGAACCTGCCAGACGCAGACCATTATAGCTTCGTTCTGTTCCATAGGGAGCATCGTTTAAGATAAAGAGAGTTTTCATTTTGACCTCCATTACAAGATTGTATTCTTCTCAATAGGCAGGCCTGCCGCGATCCATTCCGAGACCCCCTCTGGAAACCTTGTTGCCCGAAACCCTTTCCGTTGCAAAATTGCCACGGCATCCTCTGCCAGTAGACAGTACGGGCCGCGACAATAGGCGACGATCGCTTTGCTCTTGGGAAGGGACTTTAATGTTTTTTTAAGCTGATCAAGCGGCAGAGAACGGGCCCCAGGAAAATGACCGGCTTCAAACTCCTCTTGTGGTCGAACGTCAATGATGATGACATCACCGGATTTGGCCCTCGCCATCAGAGTCTTGTGGTCCATAGGTGTCAAGGTATTCGGCTCGCCCACAAAACCCTTCAATATGTCCTGCATAGCGGACAGACGTTTTTCGGCAAGAGTCCTTAATCCCACCCAGAACGTCGTTACATCAGAATCTGCGACACGATAGTAAACACATTTTCCATCCCGTCGCGAATCTACTAACGACACAGCTTTTAAGTCTTGCAGGTGGGCACTGGCCAACTTGAGACTGATTCCGATCTGTTTAGCTATGGCATCCACTGTCTTTTCACTCTGTGAAAGTGTATCCAATATCTCCAGTCGCTTAGGGCTGGAAACAGCTTTGCCAACCTGGGCAACAAATTCGTACAGTGATTGTTTGGCGTTTTTTCCTGTCATTCCAAGAATCCTTGGAATGAAGGATATATGAGCGCCCTATAAAGGTCAACGAATAAACCAGGCCATTAGACAGGACATTCTCGATGCTAACTAGAGTCATCCCATGGCTTGACATAAATACCTATATCGACTACGGTTTTCGCAATATCCATGAAAAATCTTCAACGGGAAATTTTACTTTTATTCTGGAAAGTTCACATTCTCCACCATACCGCAAAGAAACCGATCCAAACAGCGGCCTGCGCGCGCGCAAGGAATACTCCCTGACCAAAACTGGTCACAAGGTACTGGCCATTCTTCGCGACCAAATCCGAGAGCTACATCGAGAGGTAGTTTTAAACGAGGAAGAAAAGAAGGGACGAATATGAGGAAATCATCCCAAATCAAATTCGACATGATTGTGGCTGACCTCATGTTTCATGGTTTTGTGTAACGCCTTAGCAATGGAGGTAATCTGGTATGATGCTCAATGCATTCGAAAAATATCTTATGAACAACCCGATCCGGGCGTGTAGCAAAAAAGCGTTCAGGTGCCCAATGAAAACATCTTCCCTGAAAGAAATCGCACTGGTATTCCTCAAACTTGGAACGACGGCATTCGGTGGGCCTGCCGCCCACATCGCCATGATGGAAGATGAGGTTGTTCGGCGCAGAAAGTGGATCGAGCGAAGTGAATTCCTAGACCTTCTTGGTGCTACTAACTTTATCCCCGGCCCAAACTCGACAGAGATGGCCATTCACATCGGTCACCTCAGAGCGGGCTGGCGCGGACTGATTGTCGCGGGTGTATGCTTTATCTTGCCTGCTGCCTTAATCGTGACGGCAATCGCGTGGGCCTATACTCGCTATGGAAATCTTCCGAGCGTTGATGGAATCTTATTTTGTGTGAAGCCCGTTATCATCGCTGTCGTCATTCAAGCTTTGTGGGGGCTTGGGCGTACCGCTATTAAAACTTGGCCGCTTGCGCTGATTTGTATTCTTGCCATCATCGCCAACGCATTTGGTATGAACGAGGTTTTCACAATTTTCATCGGCGGCGTCATCAGCTACTTGTTTGCGAAAGCTCTGGATACCCCCAAGAAACCCAAAGGATTCTTGGGCCTACTGGCCCTTACGGCCTCTGCTGTCGTGCCAAAGACCGGGTTATCTGCTGGAGTCGCGATGCTCGGAGCATCCTTTAGTCTCTCCGGTCTATTCTACTTTTTTCTTAAAGTCGGATCGGTTTTGTTTGGAAGCGGATACGTTCTACTCGCCTTCCTCCGAACCGATCTCGTTGAACGGTTCCACTGGCTCACAGAAGCACAGCTTCTGGACGCCACCGCAGTCGGGCAATTCACTCCTGGACCTGTTTTCACTACGGCCACTTTTATTGGTTATCTCCTTTCAGGACCAACGGGTGCCCTATTGGCGACTGTAGGCATTTTTCTTCCGGCCTTCATCTTCGTCGCGATCAGTGCCCCTCTGATCCCCCGTCTGAAGCGATCGGCCGGGGCGCGAGTGTTTCTTGATGGAGTTAATGTGGCCTCTTTAGCTTTGATGGCCGTTGTAACCTGGCATCTTGGGCGCGCGGCAATCGTGGACATCACTACCGCCTCCATCACAATAGCAGCTGCTTTCGCACTAATTCGGTATCGGATTAATTCCGCCTGGCTTGTTCTCGCCGGCGGCCTTGTTGGATTGATTAGACTTCAGTTGATCTGAGCTTTGATAGATGCCAACTGGCGCAAAAAAATTATCCCTGACTGTATGAATTATTGCTCACTGAGAATATCTAATTTGTTATTATAAATGGATGTTTCCACCTGAAATAGGCCTAAGATGGTGTGAAAAATGTTGTCATGGGAATAAGGAAGGGACGATTTCTTCATTAACATCGGGTAACTCGTGTGATTTCTCGCCATAATTCTATTATCAACCCATAAAACAGCGCCAACCATTTTTTGCTCTGATGGTGCCATAAAATAGGGAAGCCCATGAAGATATAGGCCACCTTCTCCTAATGATTCACCATGATCACTCACATAAAACATCGCTGTTTCAAATTTTTTTGTATTTGGCTTAAGAAAGGCAATAGTCTTGGCCAGGAAATAATCGGTATACAAGATGGCATTGTCGTAAGCGTTACTGATCTCTTCAGTGGAACACTTCTCAAGCTGATTTGTACGACATACTGGTTGAAATCTTTCAAATTCCCCAGGATATCGTTTGTAATAGGCCGGTCCATGATTCCCCATTTGGTGCAAGATAATCAGAATATCACCATCGACTTGCTTGTCGATATATTCCTGCAATCCCACCAACATCCCTTCATCACGGCACTCAACATCGCAAATCGTATTTCTCTCCCTACTTTGATAATCTTCATACTGCATGCGCGAGGCTACACCTTTGGAGTCTGAATTATTATCTCGCCATAAAATATTGACTTTTTTTGAATGCGAAAGAATATCTAATAAGTTTTCTGTGATTTTTCCTTTTTTATCATTGTAATTCTTTCTCCCAAATTGCGAAAACATACAGGGGACTGAAATGGCGGTCGACGTTCCACAGGAAGAGAAGTTCGAAAAACTCACAACATCTTCGTTCTTGAGAAGAGGATTGGTTTCTCTCGAATACCCATTTAAAGAGAACCTATCCCCCCTTGCCGTTTCTCCAATAACTAAAATTATCAAATCTCTATCCACATCCAAAGGTGATATTGCCGCATCCTCCCCCACATGTGCCATCGCGGTATTACCTTCCTTTATCCACATGCTTAGGTATTTTCCTGTCGAATAGAAGAAATAGGTTGGATTCGTGTAGTATCTAAGCGGTTTGTTTTCTCTAAAAAAAGAAGCATAAAACTTTCCAGAAAGAACAAGCATTCCAAATATAATGAACAAGGAAGCGATAATATTTTTAACTTTCGAGAGAACTTCAGCTTTGAAGCTGGTATCTACGATTTTAATTTTATAAATAATGAAAGATGGTAATAATCCAAGAAGGATGAAGTACATCACAAATTGAAAATTAAATAGTTCCAACGCCTCAGCCGAATTTGTTTTAGTGACATTGATGAGCATAATTTCATCCAGCACTATTCCATAATGATCAATGAAATACCCTGTCATCGATGAAAGCAATAAAACAATAATCAAAATGGGTTTGGTGGTATTTTTGGATCGCACAAACGTAAATAGCAAATTAATAACAGATGATAAAACGATTGCTACCGAAAAGACATATAACCATCCGTTTGGACTCTGGACATAGGTCTCAATCACCTTCTTGAAAAATGTAATATTGTGGAGGAGAACGAGGAATATAGAAAAAAATAAAATCGTTTCAGTTTGCGTAACCGATGAAAACTTGTCTCTCATTCTCGCTCCAAATCCTGCACGGCTTCTTCCTGCAATAGACCATCCTCCTATAGCTCTTCACGGATGACCGCATGGGTGACATTAGGAGGTATCCAATATTTAGTAATCGATCCGGCAGTGCGAACCGCAGTTGAATCAGGATTGGAATCAAAAATTAGGGTTCCTAAATTGATACCGATGCCAGCAGAGAAATAACGCCTCTGAATGTTGTCAGTTTTATCATCTGGAGTGAAGTCAGGTTCGTAGCCGCGGGTAAAAAAACCAAAATCTAAAGTTAGATATCGCGTAAAGATATTTTCTCTTAAAACCGGCACCCCTGCTGCTTTAAAACTTAAGAATACTTTTTGGCCACTATAGTCACTTGTCACATCGACTTTGGCGGTATTTCTTGAATCGCGATACTCATGACTTGGCCACCACTGCCACCGGATACCTACAAATTCATCGAGCGCCGGATAAGTATCCAGCAACCAAGCGGAAAAAATACCAATGGAATCCATAAAGAGATCTTCAGTTGAGAAACGATATTTGCTAAAACCATCTCCCACCTCTAAGGCCAATCCCACAAAAGCTCCGGTATAAAGTCCGATTTTTCGGGCCGTTTTTATGTCATGTCCGGCCTGTAAGGCGAGCCAGGTAGTCATTCGAGTTTCAATATAATGACTGGTCATGTGTCCGAATTTATCCGCGCCGCCACTATATGAATGTTGCCCGTACCATCCCTCATTTCCAAACCCCATATGCGCACCTGTATTTCCCCAATCCCAAACGGATGATCCAAAAATAAGTAAAATACTGGGAACTGCAATGATCCATCCGGTAGTCCAGTTATCTCTTTGTTTTGGAGTAAATCCAAAGGGTGAATAAAAATGGTCGGGATAGAGAGGGGTATTGTCGTAGGAAATTTGCGCCACATAGATATCTTTTTTTAGTTTTTCTTCCAGTTCAGGTGTCAAGAATTTCGATACATGGGCACGAAAAGGATTTGACTGTATTTCTCGTGCGACTAGATGGTGGCGATTCAAGTTGGCCTGAACCTCGCCGATCGAAACCTGGGCCTTATAATGAATCCAAAAAACATTTGCCGGTAGAACAGAATCAGTAGCGTGAACACTAAATGAGAGCAACCAGAAAAGGATAATCATTAAATAACCTTTTAGAAAGTTACTGTTGCCAGTAGACCAGGCACTTGATCACTTCTTATATATTGAAGTGTGAATTCGTGTTTAAAAATCCATTCATAAATGGGGTGGTTTTTATCGTAGTTGGAAGCATACCTGACGCCCTCGGAAGCCAATAGTGCAATGAAGCTGGAGGCGATCACATCGGAAGCATAGTGTTTCTCAGAATGTACTCTTTCAAAGGCCGTGGCCACTGCCAATCCTAATGGTAGGATCGCGTACTCTGGCCCGTAGAATTGCAAACTTTTAAAACCCAGAACTGTGTAGCCAATCACATGACCTGAGGGAAAGGAGGACTGTCCTCGAAAAGCTGTCTCTATAAAGGATAAATCTTTTTTGTCCGGTCGTTGGTGCACCGGAATAATGGATATGGCCGCTGCTTCCGCCAGAGTCAAAAATAAAGCTGCCAGATACTCTTGAGAAAACCTTACCATCTTTGCATCTTGGTGAGTTCGACCCCAGTAATAAAAAGTCATGGGCAGAATAGGAGTGTTGAAGAAAATACTGCTCTTACTTACAAGACGGATGAATCCTTCATTTTTATTCTCTCTAACAGCTTTCTCTGAAATCATCTTATCATTGTAAATAAAATATCCAATCGCACCTATGGCAGCAGCGGTAAAGACTAAATTTTGTGTAGACGAAAATTGGAGATAACTCCCTTGGTAGGCCCACTTCATGGATTGAAGAAAATCGTCTTTTGCTTCAAATTTAAGCGTACTTAGGTCCTCATTTTTTTCAACTGGTTCGGCCGAAAAACTCGGCATACCCAGGTTGATAGATCCGAGTAAAAAGATGACCAGGAGTGGTAGACGGAAGCTCTCTTTCACTGCATATCCTTTAATCTCTAATGCTGCTCGGCAACTAGTTGATCGAAGAATATTGACAGTCATACTTAAAAATAGATATGAGTCATTAGTCATTATGAGCAAAAATATGCCGTGACATTTAGGAAAATGCCGCCAACTTATCGCGTAATACATGACAAAATCTAATCTAGTAAAACTTATCTGCTTAGCTATAGCAATTGGTGCATTTGCCCTGCTCATCGTCGGAGATGTTCAAATCAAACTTCAGGACGGAGGATTTTCCTTTTTATCATTTAGGAATGTATTGGCCGAGATTGGGATGGTAGCAGCCGTATCTGTTGGCTCTGTGATTGGCTGGAGCTTATTCGTCGACAATCGTCATCGCTTCAGGAATGCAATGGGTCAGCTTGAAGCCGATTTGGTCCGTTGGAAGAAAAGATCTGCCTATTTCGCCAAAGACTTTCAACAGCACCTTGAAAGTACATTTACCGACTGGGAACTCACATCCTCCGAACGTGATATCGCTCTTCTTATTATCAAAGGCCTAAGTCTCAAAGAAATATCCGATATAAGAAATTGCTCCGATCGAACCATCAGAAATCATGCCAATACTATCTATAAGAAGGCAGGTGTAAAATCCAGGAGTGAACTTTCAGCTTACTTTTTTGAGGACCTGCTTACAACTGATGCCATCAAGTCAAATTCGTAAATCGGGTCCTCGTCCCTGCCTCGTGCTTGCAGCTTGGCGGGATAGAGAATGCAGAAGCCTTGCAGAGTCTCCGCCTGCATCAAGGGTGGAATGAAGTGTCAGTAGTTTTTTAAAGCTTATCTAACTTTTGTAAAAATTCTGGTGAAGAAAAAAGGCGATGAGTGAGGGCATCACCGAGCCTTTGCCCTGCGTCAATATCAGTGGGGTGATGGACGCCACCTAACATTCGATTCATACCAACAGCGTCTCCGCGCTCTAAGAAAAGAGCGGCACGTTCAGGAAATTTCTTGGCAAGCACTCGGGCAAAAACTCTTGCGACTGCGGCGTGACCGCTTGGGTAGGCATAGGATTTTGCCTTTTCGATACAGGGAACAAGAGCTGGATTGGCGACATAGGGGCGTGGACGTTTAAAAATTTGTTTGCCAACCGTGGAATGGATGCCAGCTTTAAGAAAATGATAGTAGAGGAAAAACTTAAGACGTTTAACTTCCGCTGGCGACAGTGGACCATTTTCGCCACCGAAAAAAGTCTCCAAGCTAACATGAACTTCCTTTGCCGCCTCAGCGCACTGCTCAGGTGTTCTGACTTCTTGAAGATACAAAAGGAAGGCAAAGTCTTCGGCCTCCTCCGCCGATCCCTTGGCAGGGTAGGGGCCTAAAAACTTTTTAAGATGACAGAGAACATGGTGATGATGTCCTTGTGCCTGGGCCAGATTACCGGTAATGGAAGAGAGGCCGACAAGCAGAAGAAATAGAATACTTAAGTTTGTAATTTTAAAGTTTTGCACCATTTAATAATCTCCATCAACAGTTGATAACCTGAGTCGACGATATGATAACATTGTGATGGAGGAGGTCAATAAATGATATCTAACTTCTTCTTAAAGCGTTCTTTCGCATCCTTAGACCTGAAATATTAAGCGATTGTGAGTGTTGCACATAAAATCCTGAGACATTAGATTTAAACATTAATATTTTTTGTTCCCGGCAGAGGAAGTTATTTTTTCCTTTTCACTCTTTGCTATCCAATTAAGTAGCTTAATCTGAACATCAAGGAGATTTTCTTTTGTCACAATTGTCTGAGCAAGACCGATCAGATCATCGTGTGTATCTATGTCAGATAATGGTTCAAGTTCCATGACTCTTCCTCGTTTATTTAAAATTTTGCTTAGTTGGTTTTTAGTATCACTTTGACTATATTGAACACTACTCCATTCTTCTTTGGAGATATGCTTCCCACCTGCAAAAAGATAGAAGCCACCGTCTTGGGCCGGTCCGATAACGAAATGATCTTGTCTTGGCCTTGTGGCCAAAAGGTCGTATGCCCTGATGATGTGCTGAGCAGTGAGAAGGGGACAATCGGCACCAATAAAAATAACAGCATCATGATGTCTCTTGAGATCATTATAAACGAATGCAAGACGATCGCCGAGAGGGCCATCACCCTGGCCTAGCCGGGAGAAGTCACTCCATAGAAAATGTCCAAGGCCGTCTTGCTCTGCCACTGCCCAGTAAGGGTTTATCTCGGGTTGCGCCTGAGTCGCTGCTGAAACAACGAGACGTGTAATCCCGATGGCCTGAAGATAGAACTCCTCTGCAAAGTTTGAGTTTGTACTGGCAGCCAATCGTGTTTTGACTGGCGACAATCCAGGAGTTTTCACGAAGATGGCCAAGGCCGCATTCATAGTTGCTTTCCTTTCTTCAATCGTTTCTTGAAGACAAGATTTATGGCCAGAGGTATGGTCTGGAGGAATGTCAGCCACATATGTTTGATGGTTGTCTTTCCCCAACCATGAAGCTCATAGCGTCGTGCACTGGTGAAAACATAATGTCCAATCGGCTGAATGGGAAAACCGGCGTGTCTTGCTGCCCACACAAACAGATGATCTTCGCCATAGGGAACATCTTCACGAAAACCACCTAATTGCCAGAAGAGATGACGATTAATGACAAAGGCCTGATCCCCAAAAGGAATCCCAAAGATATGTGAACGAATCCATACACCTAATTGATTAAGAGGCATCAAGCGTGGGCCATCCGAAGAAAAACGTAAATCGAAATAGAAAAATGAGTTTTTTTTCTGTCCACATTTTGTTGTGAGCATTTTCATGATTTGCGGATTATCAAAGCGACTATCAGCGTGGACAAACCATAAAGTCTCACCCATCGCTGCTTTGGCGCCTCGGTTCAACTGCTCGGCCCGACCCTTTTTTCCAGCTATCCAAATGAACTTAACATGAGGAGGGATGCTCTGATTTAAATCTGAAGGAGGTTGTTCTATTGCCGAGAAAATAACTTCGATCCTTTGTTCAAAGGGCCGATTAAATAAATCCTGCAAGAGTTTGCAATAGGCCGCTTCGCCAGGGCCCACAGGAATAATAACACTGAGCGAATCTTTTACTTTGTTGTGCATATTCTATCAACTAACAGCAAGGGGACAATGCCATGTTTGCGACCTTGGAAACTCCATTCATCTCACAATTGAAAGGACCGAAATGCTTATTTGCCTCACCTATTATTTTAAAGTGTTTGGCAAAACGTGTCTGCGACAGCATGGAAGCGGTATTTTTACAGATCAACATCGGCTGATCCTTTGTAAAGATATGATGATCATCCAGAGTAAAAATATTCGGACACTCATCAATGCTGCCTTTATAGTAGGCAACTTGCCCGTAGTCTTCGCAACGATCTTCAAGATCGAGTTTAAACGCACGGATAGTAATGGAGTTAAAATTAATCATTCCAATTTTGTGTTCAACTTCAGAGTCAGAAATGGCAATCTGCGACTTTGAAAGAGTCCGATAATCATGACATCCAAGTCGCGAAAGAATCCTACGAAAATCCTCAATATAAAGGGCACCACTTAAACACTCACCCAGAAGAAGTGGATCAGTTGTCAGCTCTTTTGGAATTCGGCGATCGGCAAAAACATCAGAGAAATAAAGCTCGCCTCCTGGCTTTAAGACGCGAAATATTTCCGCAAATACTCGTTCCTTATTAGGTGAAAGATTGAGAACACAGTTTGAGATTACAATATCGACGGATTCATTTTTAATCCCAACACTTTCCAAATCTTCGATATATCCCTGACGAAAAACCACATTAGGCCGAGCATACCCCCATTGCTTGGTATGAAAATCAAGGTGCTTGTTAGCGGTATCAATCTGGTTTTGAGTCATATCAACACCAATGACTTTGCCTGTGCCTCCTACAAGCTTGGAGAGAATAAAACAATCCCTTCCTGTTCCTGAGCCGAGATCAAGGACAGTTTTGCCCTCCAACGCTGGTGGAATAGGCGAACCGCAACCATAAAACTTATCTAAAACTTCTGGGTGAATGTCTTTTAAAATGGCGCGAATTCGCGCAGGAGGAGCACCGTTAACACAACAGGCACTCGTCTTTAGGTCCTTAGTTGATTTCAAAACGTCGCCATAATACTCTTTGACACTTTCAATCGGGTTATCATTATTTTTGGCCATATACACCTCCACTTTCTTTTATTATTTCGCTACCGTGCCACTGCAAGAGCTTCCTGCTCCTGCTGTACAGCCATAGCAGTGATTGCCTAGAGCAATAGGTTTCATCTCAATTTCCGCAAAGCTTTTGATGTCCCAGATAGTTTTGGTCACTCCAACAAGGGGAAGGTCCAACATCTGATTAAAGTCACAGTCAAAGATTTTCCCATCCCAGCTCACAGAGATAAGTGAGCGACACATAACTCCTAAAGCGGCCTTAGGATTAAAATTGGCAAGGAGTAATTCCATATATTTTTGTAATTTTCCTGCTCTTTCAAGCTCTCGCAGAAAACGCTTAATCGGCATATTGGTAATGGTGTAAAGGTGATTAAATTCGATGCCAAAAAGATTTCGCAGCTCTTCTTTATATTTATTCTCAAGTGTCTCCTGAGTGGGTGGCAGAAACGCCCCTAGCGGATTGTAGACAAGATCCAACAGCGGTGCCTCCTCTCTTAGTCCGTATCCTAGACTATTGAGCATCCGAAGTGCGCGGATGCTCTTATCGAACACTCCGTCCCCGCGTTGCTTTTCCAAGTTTTCTTTTGAATAGCAGGGAAGCGAGGCCACCACATGGACTCGATGCTCCCGTAAAAAACCGGCCGTATCCTCCTGGCCATCTTCAAAAAGCACGGTCAAGTTACATCGATTGATAACCTTTTTGTTGAGCTTGCGACATTCCCTCACTAACGTCCTGAAATGGGGATTCAATTCTGGGGCCCCGCCGGTTAAATCCACTGTGTGAATACTGCGACTCCCGGCCAAAAGTTCTAACAGGCGATTGACGACACTTTTAGTCATTATTTCCGTGCGGTTTGGCCCTGCTTCCACATGACAATGATGACAAACCTGATTGCACAGCTTGCCCACATTAATTTGTAAAATCTCTGTTGGGTTGCGAGTGAGTTCTAGATTATTTTTCCCCAACATCTGTGTGAATGGAAAAATTAACTCATTTATCATACAATCCCCTTTGCATTTCCTCTTCGCCACGCATGAAAACGTGCAAGCATGTTTAGTGCAAACTGAGGAGCATTTGCCCGTTTCCAAACTCCCGCTACGTATTTGTTGGCCTCGGCAAAGGTTGGATAAATGTGAATCGTCCCGAGAATCTTGTTCATACCGATACCGTGTTTCATAGCAACCACATATTCAGCAATGATGTCACCTGCATGGGGGCCAACGATGGTTACGCCTAAGATTTTATCTGTACCCAGAATCGTGAGGACCTTCACAAAACCATAGGCCTGGTCTTCGGCAATGGCTCGATCGAGATCATCGATCGCATACTTCGACACCTGACAAGCAATCCCCTTTTCCTTGGCCTCTTGTTCGTTCACTCCCACACGTGCCACTTCGGGGTCTGTAAAGGTGCACCATGGAATCACACGGTAATCAACTTTAAATTTCTTAAAGGGAGCAAAAAGTGCATTAACCATGGCATACCAAGCCTGATGGGCGGCGGTGTGAGTAAATTGATATGGGCCCGCAACATCTCCACACACGTAAATATTGGGGTAATTTGTTCTCAAGAATTCATCATGGTCGATGGTTCCGCGCGTGGAAATTTCAACCCCCAATTCTGCCAAGCCAAAACCACTTACATTCGCTTTTCGTCCCAAGGCCAAAAGAATTTCATCAAACTCTATGCGTGTTTCATTCCCATTTTTCTCACACAATAAATATTTTGTTTCTCCGTCACGCCTAACCCCTTTTGCCTTCGTTCCCACATGAACGGTAATTCCATCATTGGTAAAACGTTGGGTAATATGTTCAGACACATCGGCATCTTCACGGATCATGAGCCGTGGGGCCATCTCCACGATATGCACTTCCGATCCAAAGCGAGCAAACGCCTGGGCCAACTCGCAACCAATTGGGCCACCACCCAAGATAAGAAATTTTTTGGGAAGCTGACGTAAATTCCAGATCGTGTCGCTGGTTAGATAGGTAATATCGTTTAGTCCTGGGATCGGTGGCACCAAGGGACTGGCACCTGTGGCCACAATAATATTTCGTGCGGTAAGAATTTCCTCGCCGACTTTGACTTCATAGGGCGAAATAATCTTCGCGTCACCCTGAAAACATTCTACTCCCAATTTAGAGTAGCGTTCAGTCGAGTCATGGGGGGCAACAGTTCTCACAACTCTCTGAACTCGCTCCATGATTCTGGCAAAATCGAATTCTGGTTTAATCTCGTTTAACCCAAAGTCAGTTGCATGGCGAATATTGGAAACAATTTTGGCAGAGCGAATAAGGGCCTTACTTGGGACACAGCCGGTATTTAAGCAGTCTCCACCCATTCTATGCTTCTCGACTAAGGCAACTTTGGCCTTGACAGCAGAAGCGAAGTAGGAAGCCACCAGGCCTGCGGAACCTGCACCGATGACAACCACATTGTATTCGAAGATTTTGGGCCTTTGGAAGTGGCGCAAGACCTTTTGAGAGCGATAAAAATCAATCATGAATTTAGATAGGAGGGGAAGAATGCCAATAAAGGCAAAGGCCGATAGTACTTCAAAGGAAAGAATCCCTTTAAGTGAATCTATTTTACTTAAACGTGTCCCCGCATTGACGTAGGCAAAGGTCCCGGCGAGCATCCCAAGCTGACTGATAAAAAAGAACGTCTTGACGGGAATGGCAGTTAATCCCATTACAAGGTTGATCAGGAAAAAAGGGAAAACAGGAACCAGGCGCAACGAAAATAGATAGAAGACCCCATCCTTCTTAACTCCAGCATTAAAAGAAGCAAGCTTGTCCGCAAAACGTTTTTGAACAAAATCATGGAGTAAAAAGCGCGACATTAAAAACGCAGCTGTTGCGCCCAATGTGCTGGCAATAGAAACAATGAGGGTGCCTGTCCAAAGACCAAAAATTGCACCTCCGGCCAGAGTTAGGATCGTTGCTCCTGGCAAAGAAAGGGCGGTTGATACGACATAGACAGTGAAATAGCTTGCGATCACAAAGACGGGCCGTATCTGATAATACTGACGCAAGGCCTCCCTGCTGATTTTCAAATTATCCAAGGTAAAAAAGCGATCTAGCCTAAACACCCAGAAGAGAGCGATGAGGGTCACGAGAAGTGCGAAAGTGATTATCTTGAAGATGAGTGACCTTTGCATGCCCTATTACCCCTTTTAAAAAAATTGCCTTCAACTGGTAAGTGAGGTGAGGCCGCATTTTATTACACAGCAGATGCATTTTTTTTCAATCAGTCCTTTTTTCAGGCAGTTACAAGCGTTTTGTAAGAATAACATGCCTACCTTCACTAATAGCTAAGAAGAAAATTAAAGGGGATGACCGATGAACCAATTTATGATGATGAAACCACTCTTGTGCGGGATAATCCTTGTTGTTCTTACTTCAAGTTTTGCCACGGAACTTGAAAGTTCCCATGCTAAAGAAATACATCACTTTGATCATAATCATTCAAGTTGGACCAGTATTCTTAAAAAATATATTTCTAGCCAAGAACACGGAACTCAGATGGCCTATGGCAAACTGGTCAACTCATCATCAGAATTTGAGTTATATTTAAAGGAACTGGAATCCGTAACACAGTCCAGTTTTCACGTTTTTAATCGCGAAGAACAACTTGCTTTCCTTATTAATGCCTACAATGCCTTTACGGTTAAATTAATCTTAGACCATTATCCCGTCAAGTCGATCAAGGAGATTGGAAGTTTGTTTTCCAGTCCCTGGAAAAAACACTTTTTTACACTTCTTGGTGCAAAACGTAACTTGGATAATATTGAACAGGGGTTGATTCGCCAGGATGTAAAGGCAGTGCAAGAACTTGAGCCATCTTTGCGTTCGAGGCTTAAAAAATTCAACGATCCCCGCATTCATTTTGCCGTAAACTGTGCATCGAAAAGCTGTCCGGCCCTAAGGAGAGAGGCCTATATTGCAAAGAGATTAAATGAACAATTAGAAGATGCCACTTATGGTTTCCTTAATAATTCCAGTTCCAATCGCTTTATTGTTGATTCCTCTGAACTTCATCTTTCGACTATTTTTAAGTGGTACGGTGCTGATTTTAAAAATGGAGAGAGTTCAGTGCAATCTTTTGTCGCCGCTCGAATGGGAAGGACGCCTGATGAAAAGAAAGTAATCAGGGAAGCTAATATAAGTTATCTCGATTACGATTGGTCACTTAATGGAGAATAAGTAGTGCTGCCTTGTAAAGAGATTGTGCATATTTTAAATTCGGGTGAAAGCCTTTCATTAATGAAAAAGGCTGAGCTTAAAATGCACCTTCTGATGTGCCAACACTGCTCAAGCTATGCCACTCATCTTACGATCATGAAGCATAGGGTAAAATCATTATTTGCCAAAACGATGCGTGTAGATAAAGAGCAAATAGCAGAGATCGAAGAAACTGTTTTTAAAAAATTAAAAGAGGCGGAAAGAATAGCAGGCAGAATCCGTATTTGAAACTTCATGTCTCTTGCATGGGGAAGTTGTTCAAAGTACGATTTCATCGACAATGATGTGTAAAGAGAGGAACGGAACACTTGAAAAGATCAAAGACCATTTCGCCCCCAAAAGTAGTTCGGGCCCGAGAACGTGAAAAAAAGCACGAACTTGATGACCTACTGAAACTCCCGGAGGTTGAAAGCTGGCGAGTGCTTATGGCATCATTTCAAAAGATATATCGTACATTAGAACGTGAGCTGCTGAAGGAAAACTGCTCTATCTCACGCTTTCAAATTCTGTTTTTGGTCTATTTTTATGGCCCGTTATCTGCATCTGATATTGCTCAAAGGCTCTGTGTGACCCGTGGTAATATCTCCACTTTTCTACGTCGCCTTGAGACAGATCATCTAACCACGACACTTCCCACAGGCGAAAGAGGCGGGCGAGAACTCGTGGAACTGACACGGAAAGGAGAACGCTTGTTTGAAAAAATTCTCCCGCCCCACATAAAACGTGTTACCAAGCTCATGCCACGACTCTCGCCAGATTTTTTAAGGACTCTTCGAGGCATCAATACGAGTATTGTTTAGATGCTTTTTTTGGGTTATGTTTATATCTAAACAAAAGAATTTCCGAGTAAAATTATGGGACAAGAAAACTCAATAGATTTTCGATCGAGTGTGTTTGTAGGGCGATTAACAAACCGCGATCCAGATGCGATCGAATCCGTCGTGCGGGCCTATACGGAGCATTTGTATAAAGGGGCCCTCGGGCTAGGTTTTGATTCAAATATCGCCCGAGAAATTGTGCAGAGTGTTTGGGTGACTTTCTATGATGTCGTCCCAAAATTTGAAGCGAAGTCTCACGTTCGCACTTTCCTGTTTGGCATCCTCTACAACAAGGCCTCTGAACAACGGAGGGAGCAGAAAAAATCTCATAACCATGACCCCATAGAAGATGTGGTTGAAGCTCGTTTTGATGAAAATGGTAAATGGACTAAACCACCTATCGACCCTGAAAGTTTTATCTTAGCAACTGAAAACATGAAGTTGATTGAGCATTGCTTGGATGGCCTTCCTCTCACACAACGAATGGCCTTTTGCCTTAAGGAAATAGACGATCACGATTCCCCGGATATTTGCAATATTTTGAATGTCACTGTCACTAATCTAGGGGTTCTCCTGTTTCGAGCACGAAATCGCCTGAGAGAATGTATCGAGGGAAAAGCGAGGCCTTGAAGGCCGAGCCTTCAGGTGTCCAAAGGGTAACATATGCTGTCATGTAAGGAAATTGTACGATCTTTGAGTTCTGATGAAGACCTTTCATGGGGGAAAAAGCTGGAACTCAAAATGCATCTGATGATGTGCAAATATTGTTCTCAATATGCTACGCAGTTGCAGTGGATGAAGACAGGGTTCAAACAGGTTTTTCAGCGCATAACACGCATCGAGAAGGCCAAAATTATACATTTTGAAAATGAAATTTTAAAAGAGCTGAAGAAAAAACCTGGCACTGCATCCGAATAAACAGACAAAACGACTCAAGTAAAGTTGGTCTGGTTACTTTTGATTCAAACGCAATTTTTTGTATCGGCAGCGAACTTTTTTCTTCTCAGCACTGGTGAAAGCAAAAGCAGAATCACAGGAACCAAAGCAAAGCAAACCACGATAAGCGCGCCTACTGGCAAATCGAAAACGTGGCCCAGTATAATCCCAATTAAACTTAAAATAAGACCGAAGATCCAACCGAAGATCAGACGCGCACGGATCGTGGTAAAGAACAAACTTCCAACCACTGCCGGCACAATTAAGTAGGCAAACACCTGTAAGACTCCTGCCATGCTTACAGACGAAGTGATGACGACACCAAATAGGGCATAAAATAGAAAATCCCAAAATGCAGTCTTCTGGGAGTTGGCTTCAAATGAGGCAGCAATTATTTGCTTCCTAAAAATGTAATGAACAATTGCCACCACACAATAGATGCATGCCGTTTTGATGACATCATGCCAGCTTACCCACAGCACTTGCCCCACGAGAATGTCTTTGATGTGCTCGGCGCCGTGAGCGATTTTGTCCACCACCAGAACGACGGCGGCAGAAGCAAGTGCATAGACAATCCCAATAACCGCCTCTTGAGAAAATAATTTTTCGTGTCGTCTGGCAAAGGCAAAGAGCGCCGCGGCCCCGAGTGTGCTTGCCAGAGAGATAAAATATGTTCCTGGTGAATGATGATCAAGGCCAAAAAATATCGCGACGGTGGCACCAAAGGCCGCGACCTGGGCAAGACTTAGATCAACGAAAATCACTCCTCGGGCCAGGACGTGCAACCCCAGATAGCAGTGGATACCGGCCAAGAGGAGACACATCACAAAAGGGGCCGCAAGAAAGGTAATAACTTCAGAAATTGGCATAACTACCGCCCACACACTGTATTGATAAGGGTTTCAAAAAGTTCATCAATAGTTGCAATATTTGGCGCTCCGTCTACCGCAACGGCAACAGTGGCCGAACGAATTGTTGGCACGTTATTTTTAATCTTTTCCGTAACCGTCGGATCAAAGAAATTCTCAACTAGAATCAAGGAAATTTTCTGTTCTTTAATCAGTTGGATGACCGCCATGATATGTCCACTAGTGGGAGGTATCCCAGGTTTCGGTTCTAAGATAGCAGGATTTTCCAGATGAAAGCGATTCAGAAAATAGGTCAATGTTTTATGATAGGTGACAATCTTTTTTATTCCAGAGTGATCGATTTTATTCTGCCAGACTTTAGTTTTTTCCTGTAATCGTGTTTGTATTGCTTGAGCATTTTTTACAAAAGTCTCTTTATGCTCAGAATCGAGTTCACCAAGACGTTCAGCAATGAAGAGAGCGATTTGCCCCGCTCTTATTGGATCAAGCGTCACATGAGGATTGCCGTCCGGGTGAACATCGCCGAGAGCACGAGAAATATTTCCTGTTGGTACTTCAAGTGGTTCAACCATCGGGCCAACTTCTAAATTACCCCTTTGCCATTTTTGGACTTTTGGATTTCTGGCCCCTTGAATAATATTGGGTAGCCAGCCAATTTCCAATTCAAGCCCAATGGAAACGAGCAAATCTGCCCGATTCACTTTGATCATGAAAGAAGGTTTGGCTTCAATGTAGTGCGGGTCTTGCGTGCCTTTGGCAATGCTATCGACGGTGATGAATTCTCCCCCTACTTCTGCAGTAAGGGCGCGAAGGTCTGTGGTAGTCGTGACAACACTAAGTTTGGCATGGGTGATGCACGACCAGGTGGTTAAAAAAAGTACGGTGAATATGTAGCATGTTTTCATATATTTGCTTCCTTAGTAAGCATGGGCGGGATGGGCACCAATGCTAATGTTGTATTGAAGAGAAAATGTATGATCATCATCCGCAACACCTTGTGTTTTCAAATGATCATACTGAAATCTGAAACCGGAAAATTCTGAGGGATAGAAACCAATCAGGGCACTTTGCTTCTTTTCTGAGGGAATGCTGGCTGGATGTGGGAGCCCCAACTCCTCATAGCGTGCTTGAATCCACCAGCGAGCGGCAAATTGATATTGAATCCAAGTCGCCATGCCACCTAAATGTTCCGCCGGGTCGCCAGTTACTTCATCTGTCAGCCCCTTGCGATTGCCGTCTAGAAACTCACTCGACCAGATGAAAGCTTGATATTTTCCGCCCTCAGCAGGACGCCACTTGAAAGTTAGGTCGCCTGCCAAGACTGTACTTGTTTTGTCGAAATGATTTTTCCCCGTGACGCCTGAAAGACCAAGCTCCAGCGTCAGGTTCTCAGTCAGGTCCCAGAGATTCTTAAGATGGGCCAAAGAACCAGTTTGACTACTGCTGGGACTGGCGAACAAATTTTCATTGGATAAACTTAAGGCCTGTAGAGTTAATTCAGAGAACCAGCTGAAAGGAAAAAGAACCGCAGCGGAAACCCCAGTTTCAGTTAACCCTTCATCGCCCAAAAGTTCCTGATGAATCAGTGGAGCATCTAAAAAGGGATAAGCATGGCTGTGGAGAAGATTGTGTTTGCCTACGGCCATCTTGAATTGTCCGGCCTTAATGGCCACATTCGGTAAAGAGATGGTTTCAAGATAGACCTCTTCGGGGTCTATTCCGTATTCAGTCGTTCCCGCCTCCTGTGCAATCCCAAGCAGGGCCACGGCCTTGAAGTAAGCATCCACATCGGAGGTAAATTGCAACTCGGCTTCTTGAAGAGAAAAGCCATTATGAGGTACTTCTGTTCGATCATCAGTGAGGGCCGTGCCCCGCTGGAACAAACCTAAAAAATTGGCACTCATGTCGGGATTAAAGACTTTACCTTTTGCACTTTGAGACCAGGCAGGAGACGCCAAGAGCAAAACTGTTAACATAACAAATACTACAGTTTGATTAAAACTATTCATAAAATCCTTAAAATAAAAAGAAATGATAAATTTAAACGAATTTAGGCAACGGCGGGAGGAGCACGCGCAGAATGAAAAATTAAAACTGTCTCATCGAGAAATGAATTCGTAACCACAACTAAATCAGGTAGATTTTCAAAAATTATGGCCAAAGACGTCGCAAAAATTATTTTGGCACTGTGTTCCTTAAAGAAAGAACAATAAGGACATTCATGGGCCTTGGTATGTGTAGTATTGATTTGTTGACTGGCCGATTTCTCGGACGACTGTACATGTAGTGTCGCATGTTGAGCCATGTGCGCGACTTGCGCTACCGTTTGGAAACTATAAAATCCAAGAAAGAATAATGCGATAAATGTGGAGATTCTAAATTGTCTCATGTCATAAGTAGTCTAGGGCCACAATGCCCTTGATGCAATATTTTTAAATAAAAGTGCGCTGGACATTCGAAAAACCAAACATTTCAGCCACGCTCTCCCTGCGAAATGCGAAGCAGCCGTGCAGGGACGTCAGGGTTGAAGTCAGGTTGAGCAACATCTTTTCGATTCTATTTTGACCTTCGAAAAAGATCACGATTTGGCCAATAATCAGAAAGGTTAAGTACAGGCCCTTGCAATAATTTCTTATCCATAAGATAAAGATGGTAACAAGTGCATCAGCTATTTCGTTTACGACTGTGAATAAAACCCAAATCCGTCATTACACACATCGCACTTCCGTTGCGGAGTGGTTTTTGCAAAAATTGTCGTCGATACAAGCAGTATGCGCGCAGTTCCTGGAAAGTATCACGTACCCATTATTCGCATTATTCGTACCCATTATTCCCATTATTTGCCACGTTTTTTAAATTGCTTTAAACTTCTGTGAGAGCTTATATTTTTAAATAAGTGAAGAAGTTCTTTATCTACGATCGAGCAATAAATAAAACGGCCTTTCTTTTCAAAAGCAACTATGTTCACGAGGTTAAGGACTTTAAGTTGTTGCGAAAGATTGTGTTTGCTGACATTAAGTTCTTTGGTGAGATCCGTCGCTGTTTTCACCCCCTCAGATAAAGCGCAAAGAATGCGCAACCGCAGTGGGTTTGAAAAAAGTTTGAAAAATTCTCCGACTACACAACAATCATTTTTTTCCATGACCAATATCGTACTTTGTTAGCAAGCAGAAGAAAAGTCTTTCTAGATGTGCCGAGCTTTACCTTAACGCTCAAACATTACGATCGGGAACATGATTTTTATGGGGTTGACAGTGATCCTTGTCAGTTGCATTGTTAGTTAACTATGCAACTTATGTCATTTCATAGGAGTCCAAATGAAAATTATTAAATCATCGCTTCTTCTCTGTAGTCTCTCTGTCGGCATCTCGCTTCCTCACGCTGTTTTTTCTTCAGAGCAAGAGCTGGAAAAAAAGATTGAAGCGCTTAACGTAGAAATCAATAGCTTGAAAACAAAAAGTGAAAGATCTATGGATACCTGGCTCATGATCGGCGGGGACTTCCGATTTAGAGTAGATGGCCTTGGTGCCGAATCCAAAGTTTATACCAATGCGAACATGACTTTTGACAATGCCTACGCTAATGCGGTAGCAGCCGATGTAGCGGGCAATACTCAAGCGAATGTTTCTGGCTTCAATACATTCGCCAAAAATATGAAACTGGTAAGTGGTTATGCTGAGTCAAAAAATTTTTTGGCGAATAATGCAGCAATGCTTGCGGGTATGGGAGCTGCCGCCCAGCAAGTGGCGGCCTATAAACCTAAAAATGAAACGCTCTATACAAACCGTGCTGGTTTTGATCTACACGCGAAAGCAACGAAAGATGTTACTGTTAACGCCCGACTAGTTGCCTACAAAACTTTTGGTGTGAATGACGATCAGGCAGTAACAGGAAGTGGTAATCCGCCCTTCTTCGCTGATCGCGTCGGAGTTTTTGACGGAACAACCGGACATGTCCCCTCTTCAAGCGGTTTAAGCATCGACCGAGCTTATGCCACATGGTCTAACATTGCTGAACAGCCGCTGTGGTTTTCAGTAGGCCGTCGTCCTTCAACCAATGGTTCTCCCACCCATTTAAAACTTAACAACCCTGCTCCTGGGAACGGTGGCACCCCTGCACTTCTTGTGGATTATGCTTTCGATGGAATGACTGTCGGCATAGCACCTGATATCGATAAACTTCCTGGTGCCTACGCAAAATTTTGCTACGGAAGGGGTTATGAATCCGGCATCAGTAAACCCACGGGAAATTCCTTAAAAGATACCGACATGATAGGAGTTGCCATTGTCCCAGTAGATACAGATCCGCTGCGCATTCACTTACAGTGGAATCGTGGCAGCAATATTTTTGACTTCCCCACAATGGATGGCACATATTTTGGCAATACCTCCCCTTCAGTACAACTTGGCAGCATCGATTGGTTTGGTACAGGTGTCTTGAGTACTCTCAAAAATGTCGGTCCGGGAACTCTCAATCTCTTTGCTGAAATCGCCATGAGCCGTACTCGTGCAAATAATAATGTCTCCGGCAACGCTGGCTTCCAGGGACTCTTGACCGGTTCTTTCTTGAATCCTGAAGCCCCCTCAAATAAAACTGGCGAAGCGGTATATCTTGGCATGCGCTACGACTTGGCTTCACTCACCAAGCTTGGTTTCGAATATAATCGTGGCACTAAAAACTGGATTACCTTTGCTCCCGCAGCAGATGACATGTGGACCAGCAAGGCCGGTGTCCGTGGTGATGTTTATGAAACCTACATTATTCAGGAACTCGGATTTAAACCGCTTTCTTCCTATCACTCCAAGGCCTTTTTTAAGCTCGGTTATCAGTACTATAACTTCGAGTACACCGGCAGCAATAATTGGGTTGGAGCGCCAAAGAAAATTGACGATCTCGCAGCAACAGATATGCAACTTATGACTCCCCTAAAAACTGCGCATAACATTTACGGAACCTTTGAAGTTAAATTTTAATCAGGAGATGTGTATGAAAAGATTCGCAATACTTTCTTTAATCGCACTTTTGTTGTCCTTCTCTTTCTTAGCAATAAGCGAAGAAGTAAAAATGGTAGGCGTGATTACTAAAATTGAGATCACCGGCAAAGATGCCAAAACTGCAACGGCGATTCTTAAAGACACGAAAACAGACAAGCAGGTTCCGATCATCATCAACGATGATCTTACCCTTGATAAATTTAAAGATCATCGCATCAATGAAGGAGATGAGATTCGCTGCAAGTATGAAGAAAAAGATGGAAAGAACATCAGCACGTATTTTCGAAAAACAGCTGGTTGCTAACAGCTTCTCAGGGGAACGCTATGAGCACTTTTTGTAACTTGATAGTCGTATTTGCTTTTCTATGTATCGCATCGGATTCCTTTGCTGCTGACAAAGTCCACGGGGGAAGGGCCAAACTAGAGAAGGATGGATATAAAGGACCAGAAAGTTGCGAAGAGTGCCACCCCGGTAAGGCCAAGGAATTTCTTTCCACCGTTCACTGGAAACATTCTTCCAAAGTGACTAACGTAGATGGCATCGATCCAGAAAAAGAGTATGGAATGCTTAACCGTATCTACACGATGTGCAATGGCAACGATACGGTCAATGATCTCAAAGAAATTCCGCCAAATGAAGTGGGGAAAACTAAGTTTACCGGATGCAATACCTGTCATCCAGGAAATCACTTAAGCGATGTGGCCAGCACTGGCCCGGAGGCAGAGAAGGCCATTGACTGTTTGATCTGTCACTCTACCGATTATGATTACAGACTACGCAAGCCTTATAAAGATGAATCCGGCCGTATCGTCATTGGCCAGGATAGAACAACTAAAGCAGCACTCTCGATAGGCAGACCCACAGTCAAGAATTGCATGATCTGCCATGAATCGGTGGTGGTGTTTTAGTGAAAAGAGGTTTTTCTTTTACCAAAGAAACTGATGTTCATGCGGCCCACAACATGGTGTGTGTCGACTGTCATCAGGCGAAGAATCACAAAATGCCAACGGGTTATGATCCCAACAATTGGGCCAATGACGGCGTTCGCATTGGTTGTGCAGACTGCCACACTGAGGGGCCCCACAAAGACGCTGACTACAATCGCCATACCGCCCGTATCGCGTGTCAGACCTGTCATATTCCTCGGACAGGCGGAGCCGTGGCGAAAGATTTTACTAAATGGGAAAAAAAGGACGATATGTTTTTCGAACCCAGCACACTAAAAAGAGAAGCAAACGAGACCGTTCCTGTCTATGCTTGGTACAACAAAACAGTAAAGAACACAGCTCATTTTATTGGTCCAAAGGGAAGTCGCGCTGATAAGAAAAGCAAAATTTACCCCTTTAAAATTTTTGAAGGCAAAGCCTTTTTTGATAAAAGGACCGACGACCTTCTTTCTATGGATTTTGCACCACCAATGGCAACAGGAAATGCACTAGCGGGGGTTGCCTCAGCAGCAAAAATTTTGGGATTGAAAAATTATCAACCGATCCCAGGCTGGCAGATTGTATATTTTGGGAGCAATCATCTCGTAACGACGAAATCAAAAGCATTGACCTGCACAAATTGTCACGCAGTGAACGGTGTTATAAATTTTTCCAACCTTGGTTATTCTGTAAAGGAAGTGAAAAAACTCACTTCCGCAAGTATTTACTTTGAGAAGATGCTTCAGAAGCAAAATTCGGAATGGTGAGAACTCCTGTATTAGTAATTTATGAGAACGCACTTTTTACTAGGAAGGTTCCAGCAGCTCGCAAAAGGTTTCTTCTCTCCTTGAAATGATTATTTTAAGACGAGTTCTGAGACCACAACGGAGAATAGGATGCGCGCTGTTCTTAAAAAGAATCACGTACCTAGTCTTCTCTAGTCTTCTAGCCTTTACCTAGTCTTACAAAGATAAAATACTTCTCAAATTCTCTGGTGCTCAATAATTCTCCGATTCCCCGTGAAAACTTGATTAGTAGATGATTACCTGCTCGGGTCATACTCAAAATTTTTTTTCTTGCATCCTTGGGATCATCCCCCACAAAAACAGCTTCCTTTTTTACCAAACGTTTTAAACTTTGACTCATTGTACTCGGGTGCATACCGATCGCAGTGGCCAGTCTCTGGGGGGAACAGCCAGGCATGTCTCTTAAAGTTACGAGGAAATAATACTGAACCAAGCTTAGCCCGAGCTTGCCTTCAGCTGATTTATTAAGATTGTGAAATGCCATATTTACTTTCACAAGCTGCGCTATTTCAGAATCCATTCATACTCCTGCGTGTAACGTTGATTTTTGATTTATTTTTATTAAATTTCGCAGAAGTTTATTAATCTCACTTTGCCGCTTTAAAAAGAACTGTGCTTGCGAGGTGCTACGACGCCCTACACGTACGGTAATAATTCGATTGTCTGGCAAAGTAAAAACGTCCTCATCAGTGTCGTCATCACCTATATAAAACGCGCACTTCAAATTAAGTTTCATCATCGCCTCAAGCAGAGCAACACCTTTATGTGGGCCTCCAGCAGGAATCAGATTCATCACGCATTTTCCCAAGATGACACGCGGGGGAGGTTGAAGTTTTTCGATAAGAGAGAATAATTCAAGACGTGCATTCTTCTTATTTCTCGATTTCCTATAATGCAGGGCCAGAGAGTATTTTTTATTCTCAATAAACGTACCCGTATCGCTCTTAAGTGCATCCCAGCCACGCTGAAGTTGATTCAGCCACTTACTACAAACTGCTTCGCACTTTGCGATGGTCTCCTTATTGCCCCCTAAACCCTCCAGACCGTGATTTCCAATTAGATATTTACGTCCGAGTGTAATGTGGGTACTCAAATCTGCCACTGATCGACCAGAAATGATAAGAACAGCGGCGCAGGAAGCCAGTTCATGTAAAAGTTTTTCCGTTTCACGCGAAATCCGTACTAACTCAGGACTGGCAACAATTGGCACAAGTGTTCCATCAAAATCAAAGGCATAGAGAGTACGCGTAAAGGATAGCGATTCAACTACTTGTTCCCCCATTTCAGAGAATAGATATTTCATAGCTCTGTTCCCTCTTGGAGTGAAGACTCACTCAAGCGAATGCGTCCCAAGAGTCTCTGTCTCTGCCGCATCCGAGCAGCATCCATAAGCATTCTTCCCGCCCAACGGTATACGTTGAATTCTTGGATTAGCCCGCGCATACTTCGCATCCGATCCTTCTGTTCATTGACGGGCATCGCAAGTGCTACCTGAAGTGCTGACGCACATTGATCAATATTATAGGGATTGACGACAAGGGCCTCAAGCAATTCACGAGAGGCGCCGGTAAATTGACTTAAAATCAATACGCCTCGCTCATCGTCACGGGCCGCCACAAACTCCTTGGCCACAAGATTCATGCCATCGTGAAGGCTTGTCACCATACACACGTCAGCGGCCCGATAATATTTGAATACCTGTTCAGGTGTATGATGCTCGATCTTCAGACAGATTGGCTGATATCCCTCAGAACCGAAGCGCTGATTGATTTGTGTCGCGAGAGATCGTACCTGGGCCTCAAAATGTTGATACTGCTCAATACTCGATCTGCTAGGAGCGGCAATCTGGATGAAGGTAAATTTTCCAATTAACTCTGGGTGCAGCTCTAAAAGTCGCTCGACTGCCATAAATCGTTCAATGATACCTTTGGTGTAATCTAAGCGATCTATTCCGATACCAAGCAAACGCTCCTGATCCGCGTTGTTAATGGTACGGATATCTTTACGACAGTCCGCAATTGATTTCTGTTTTTTGAGCCAAACAGGAGGCCACTCAATAGAGATCGGGTAGCTTCTAACCGCTGCCAATTTTCCACCATGGGAGATGGTCGATGTTTCACGGTTAATCCTCGCTTCTAAAAAACGATCGACAGTATCAATAAAGTTGTTGCAATGGAACCGGGTATGAAATCCAATAATACTGCTTCCTAGTAGCCCCGCAAGAATTTCTTCTCGCCAAGGACAAATAGCGAATGCCTCAGGATTCGGCCAGGGAATGTGCCAGAAAGTTATTATCGTAGCGTTTGGAAGCTTTTCTCGAATGAGTTTCGGTAACAGCGCAAAGTGATAATCTTGTACCAAAATCACGGGATCGTCCGTTTTTGCCTCCTCGATGACCGCCTTTGCGAACTTTTCATTCACCTCTACGTATTGTTTCCAGTCTGAAGATCTGAACGTTGGCCTTGTGTGTGCGATATGGCACAATGGCCACAATCCCTCATTAGCAAAACCATAATAATATCCAGCTTCCTGCTCCTTCGAGAGCCAGACCCGACGAATTTGATACACAGGCTGCTCAGGCGGAACACGAATATGATCTTTCTTATCGACGACATCCCGATCCGCCGAGCCACTTCCATGGGCAATCCAGGTGCCTGAACATGCACGCATGATCGGCTCAAGCGCAGTAACCAATCCACTGGCCGGCACTTGCACTTCGATTTGATCACCCCTTCTAACATGGATATATGGCTCTCTGTTTGAGACGATCAAAACCTCATCTCCGGCCAAATCTTCATGAAGAATATTTTTTAAGGTCTGGGGATTCCAAGTGAGCTGTGCCTCATCTTTTACACGTCGATCCTGCTCAAGGTCACGCACCAATGCTCTCAGATCTTTGGCAAGTGGCAAAAGTTCTCGGGATTTGATCTGCGAGAGTGGTAACAATCCCTCGCCTTTCACAAGGGCCCTTATTCCGGATACTAATCCCCGGAAACTAAGCTGAGCAATAACTACCGTAAGAAGGGAAATGACGGCAGCAAGACCTGCAAACAAATAAAAAACGTATTTTTTCGTATCACCGCTTCTGCGTTCAATAAAGCTCATATCATGCACGATGACCAGACGCCCAATATGTTGTCCTTCTGATTCGACGGGATGAACTGCTACGTGCAAAAGACCTTTGCTTTCACTTACAAGATCTCCCCTTCCTTCATTTTTTAGTTCTTGATTGTCACACTGAAGCGCTATTGGAAAAGTCGGTGTTTTAAAACGAAGTGTGTTCTGCTCATCGCAAAACCCCAATGCAAAAAGACGTTCGTCTTGAATCGCGCGATTTAAAAAATTTGTTACCTTGCTCGTAGATTTTGTCAGGATAAGCTGGGCCAGCGGCTCATTCATGGTATTAGTGATCAATCGTGAGCGCATTTCTAGATCGCGCACAAACCATTTCAAGGTTAGCATATCCACTAATGGTACAAGACCATAAGCAATGCTACCCAGCACTATAATAAGAGGGAGTATAAAACGTAGCGAAAATTTCATGCCTCAATCATACGCATATTTTACTTTTATAGCAAACTAATGTATGATTTCAGCATGTACTCTTACGGTTTAGTCGGCAATTGCCAAATTTCTGCCCTTGTTTCAAAACACGGTTCAATTGATTGGCTTTGTTTGCCCCGCCCAGATAGCCCCCCTGTATTTGGACAACTACTCGACAATGAGGGCGGACACTTTTCAATCACTCTAGCATCTGGTCACGCCGAGAGCACGACTCAACATTATTTGGCCAACACCAATATTCTTATTACCGATATCAGAGGCCCTAACAGCGAGCATTTTAGAATTACGGATTTTTGTCCTCGGTTTGAGCAATATGGGCGAATGTTTCGCCCAATGTCTCTTTTTCGGATCGTCGAACCGATTTCAGGTTCTCCATTTATCCGAGTTTCTTGCAACCCAGTTACAGGTTGGAATAAAGAGGAGGCAAAATCCATACGTGGAAATAGCCATGTGCGCTTTGAATTCCGTGGAGATTGTTTACGACTCACAACCAGTATGCCGCTTACTTATCTATGTGAAAAAACTACCTTCGCATTAAAAGAAAAACTTTATCTTGGATTAACTTGGAGTTCTGCAATTGAGGAAGATATCGTACAAGTGACTGAAAGTTTTTTTCAGCAAACCAAAGATTACTGGAACACCTGGGTAAAGCACTGCTCGATTCCCAGCATGTTTCAAGCTGAAACCATCCGGTCGGCACTGGCCCTAAAGCTCCATTGCTACGAGGACACCGGTGCCATTCTCGCTGCTCTTACGACCAGCCTCCCTGAAGAACCTGGCAGTGGTCGTAACTGGGATTATCGCTACTGTTGGCTCAGAGACTCACATTTTGTGCTTTCGGCCTTTCATAATCTGGGTCACTTCGAGGAGATGGAGGGATTTCTCAAGTTCTTCCTTGGTATAGCACAGAAACATGAAGATTCTCATGAAAGGCTGGCTCCCGTATATACTTTGAGTCAAGAGCTTCCTTTGCCAGAAACACGACACCCACTTTGGCATGGGTACAATGGATATGGGCCGGTTCACACCAACAATCAAGCGGCTGAACACGTGCAAAACGATGTCTATGGCGAAATGGTACTCACACTCTCACCCATTTATTTCGATGAACGTTTTGTCCATCTTCGAACTAAAGACCACGAGAACCTCCTAGCACATCTGGCCAGACATTGTGAGCGCTCCATTTCTCAACCCGATGCAGGACTTTGGGAAGTGCGGAATGGATGGCAGGATCATAGCTTTACAAATTTAATGTGCTGGGCGGGACTTGAGCGCATTTCACGTATTCAAAATTTTCATCACATGCCCAATTTCACCTTTGATCCAATAGAGGCACGAGATCGCGCACTTATTGCAGTTTTAAAGGCGGCAGCAGAGGGTTCGATTCGTAATGGTCCCAACGACATAAGTTTCGATTCTGCACTTTCTCTGGCGACAATCTTACGATTCCCGGATGAGAAGCTGTGCCTCGCAACACTTCGAGATATTCAGAAACACTTGGCACTTGGGACAACGAAACCCGCTTCTTCTTTCTTTTATCGATACATCAGAAATGATGACTTTGGAAAACCAGATTCAGCTTTTGTCATTTGCTCATTTTGGATCGCGCAGGCGCTGGCCCGATTGGGCCACCGTGATGAGGCGATAAGCATTCTTAAAGATACTACCCAGGCCTGCAACCATTTGGGTCTGCTCTCCGAGCATTATCACCCCTTGCGCAAAAACCAATTGGGAAATTTTCCGCAGGCCTACTCTCACGTAGGATTGATCAATGCTGCCTTTGCTGTCAGCCCCCCCTGGAGTGAGATCCTTTAATGGATAATAACAGACCAAGAACTATGCGATGAACACCATCGAACCAAATTATTTAATCCGCATCGCAGGGCGAATTTGTTTGTTTTGAATAAAAACTACTCTCCCCTTAACTCCAAAAGCCCTTTCTTAAACTTACTCCTTTTAATCTTCCCATTAAGTGTAACAAAATCCCGAACCACCGAACTCGCCGGTTCCCGCGTTTGCAGCCTCATGACAGCCGAGCCCTCGCTTGACTCTTTGCTGGCATCAAGAGCGGCACCAATCGCACCAAAAAGCAGACTGGATTTAAATCCTCCGTCTACTTTCCAATCAATTTCAATTTTCCCGAAGTAAGTAATATTACCATCGCCGACATTGACAAAACTGTTGTTGCTAAACATATAGGTATATGGGCCTACATCAGAGCAGATTATTTTCCGCAGTGTATTTTTTCCCTGCGGAAGAACCAACGCGACATTGCCCGTTTCATCCAGCTTAAACACATGGCGCTCTTGGGCCATATCTTCAAATTGAATCGTACAACCAGTTTTGAGTGCACCATTGAAGATAATGAAGTTCCCTCGAATTCCCGGACACTGTTTTAAGCAGCACAACAGTTTTGTTGAGCATACTCACTCGGACTCAAATAGCCAAGTGAGGAATGCAG
>Ga0209211_10000653_pt1 | contig 69198 bp, 85 predicted proteins | sample RifGroA2_FD_183992 | JGI IMG/M metagenome (GOLD analysis project Ga0209211, IMG submission 183992) | Groundwater microbial communities from Rifle, Colorado, USA - Groundwater A2 (SPAdes) (version 2) | ecosystem: Environmental > Aquatic > Deep subsurface > Groundwater | place: Rifle, Colorado... | reverse complement strand
CATGGATGAATCGTTTTCGAGGAATTCTTATTCGCTGGTCGAAGAAAGCGGAGAATTATCTTGCGCTATTACATCTTTCTTGCGCATACATCACATATGGCCAAGCTGGGTTATTGGGATAGGTTCTTAGCAGAATATTTTGAATGGATAAATATATTGATCTCGTAATTCCGCCAAAGCTGGAGAAAGAATTCAGGATTTTTTTCGGCTCAAGGTTTGTCGGGATATTTAAGAAAGCGGTTACGGTACTTTGGGGAGAGGGGTTCTCAACCGCCAGGGAAATTTCCGACCTTACACCAGAACAATTAAAAGCACTTCTTGCCTTAAAGGACCTTTGGGTCATCTTTGACCAGGATGGAAATCCGATAGGCGTCAGTAAAAAAATTTAACCCCCGCTTAACGAGGGGGTTCTTTCATTATTTGCGGTAAATTTATGTTATAATAAAAATATGAAAAAGATAGTCTCCTCGCTTTTAATAATGTTATTTTTCCTAGCTTTTTACGGACAATCTGAGGCCGCAATGGCCTGTCCAAACCTTACCCGTACCCTAGGGAGGGGTGCTTCCGGCTCTGAAGTCGCCGGTCTGCAGGCGTTTTTGGCCGGTTTGCCGGGGATATATCCCGAAGCGCTGACAACCGGATTTTTCGGGCCGCTGACCGAGAAGGCACTTCAGCGTTTCCAGGCGGAGCGCGGTATTGCTTATTCCGGCTCACCGGCCTTTAACGGTTTCGGATTACTTGGGCCAAGAACCCGTGCCATGATAAATGTTGTATGCGCGGAATCCTCTAACGGAAGTGCCGTACTAACTCCGGCGCCCGTGTCTTCTCCGACCCCGCCTCCCTCACCGATAATTTCAGCATCAGCCGGTCCGCAAATGGATCTAAAAATAAACAGCTCGGACGGACCGGTTAAAGTTTTTGCGGGTTCCGATATAACTATTTCATGGACCCTAAGCAATCACGCGTGGTGGTATTGCGGTAAATTGAGAGACTGGTCGGGTTCCATAATTCCGCCGGTTTCCGGCTCCGAAGTTATTCCGAAAATCGCTTACAGTAAAATTTTTAAATTAAATTGCTACGTTGATAATGTCGCCACTGAAGATCAGGTGAGCGTCGAAGTTGTTCCGGCCCCTACCCCGACACCCACACCGACCCCGATAACTGTATCGTCGCCGTTGAGGGCGGAAGTTCCTTATGACGGGCCTTTCGGACGCATAGATTGCGCAACGAGCGTATGGCCGGGAAGTGTTTATTATCTGGAGGACGGCCCGCCGACTGTCAGGTGGCAGGTGTCGTCCACCCCGACATATGACTGGGATTTTTATTGGCACGAGACGGTTGATGGTGTTGAAACGAAAACTTACGGAGGAACCACCTTCGGTGACGTGGCGAACAATGTTTCGAAGCTGGAGTCATATGAATTTAAAACGATGAAAATAAAGCGTTACGCAGATGTTGTGATAGACCAGAATCATGCGCCTTACGCGCTGTATTCGGCTTCCGCCGATTCCATTTGCAGGACCAACGAAGTTGAATTTGAAATAAAAACATCGAGGACTCCTTAGATGAGGCCGTTTCTTATTTTAATATTACTTGATATAAGAAGCCTGCATAATGTCGGTGCGATTTTCCGGACCGCGGACGCGATGGTGGTTAAAGAAATATATCTTGCAGGCTACACGCCAGAGCCGTACGATCTCTTCGGCAAGTTAAGAAAAGGCTTTGCGAAAACCGCGCTGGGGGCGGAAAAATTCATTTCGTGGAAAAAAGCAAAAAGCATCAGTGCACTGATAAAAAAACTGAATTCCGAAAAAATCTTTATCGCGGCTTTAGAACAATCTAAAAATAGCGTTCCGCTAAACCATTTTACTTCAAGGTGCCAACTTGGAAACCGGGTTTCCAAGTCCAAGAAAAAAACACTTGGCGGTCTCACCGCCAAGTCGGGGATCGCCCTGATTCTCGGCAACGAGGTCCGCGGTATACCAAAAAGCATCCTTAGAAAATCGGATGCTGTTTTGCAAATCCCCATGCAAGGAAAAAAAGAATCCTTAAATGTCTCCGTGGCCGCCGGAATAGCGCTTTATGCTCTAGCACAAATTAACTAAGCAATCTCATCGCTTTCCTCGCGACCGTAAGAACGGTCCTCGGGGTTGCCTGGTGGCAAAACCCGCTCTGAAGTTCTTAGTTAATTTGTTACTTAACCTCTTTCCCGGTGGCGCGCTTTATGATGAAATAGGCTATTGCGACGAACAGGATTATCGCGAGAATTGCCAAGTACCATTTGAGAAGCGATTTTATTCTGGCCCAGGTTTCATCGCTTATGCTGAAAATCGAGGCTAAAAATGATTTGCCATTTGAGCCGGTTTTTGAAACTTCAGTCGGTGTCGGTGTCGGAGTAACCGGGGCGGTTGGCGTGGGTGTCGGTGTTCCGATTGTTTTGCCGTTCTGGTCTACGCACACAGTAACGGGAACGTTAACTGTTTTGCAGACGGTTGATGCTCCCTGAACTTGTCCTACTGTCGGCGTCGGACTTGGGGTGGGGGCCGGAGCTGCGGCTAAAACATTCACATCGCATACTCCGTTTGAAGTTCTGCCGTACGCGTCGGTAATTTTTACGCTAGCGGTTTTTTGGCCGGTTGTTGAAAAGGTTCTTGAAACAGATTTTGATGCGCCTGAAACTTCGCCTGACCATGAATAATAGTAGGGTGCAGTTCCTCCGCTTTCAAAAGCGATAAATGTTACGATATTTCCGATTCTCGGTGAATCAGGAGAAATTGAACATGCCGCTCCCAATCCCTGCTGTACGGGGGTTGGCGTCGGGTAGTATTGATTTACATAAATTGTTTCGCTATCCGAAGATTGCTGTCCGCTGTAACTTGTACAGGTCAGGGTGTATGTGATTGCGGTGTACGGATACACAGTTTCAGAACCACTAATGTTTTTTGAACCGGACCACCCGCTAGATGCGTAGCAGGAACTTGCGTTTGATGTGTTCCAGAAAAGCGTAGCCGATTGTCCTGGCGATACGCTGTTAATATTTGCGTATAAATTAACGGTCGGATAAACGGCATATTGAGATATTTGTGTCGGAGTTGGGGTCGGTGTCGGTTCTGGCTGAAGCGGTGGAGAGCAAGCTTTTTGGGCGTAAAACAGAATACCGCCGACTGTATATGTATAAGATGTGGATCCACACCATGAATTAGAATTTGCATAGCTAACGCTAAAAGGCGCCAAAACGGCGAAAATAGCCAAAATTATGCTTATTTTTAGGGTGTTTTTCATTTGAATACATTATATATCAAACCACAATAAAAGTCAATAGAGTTTTTGACCCTAATTTGTTAGTATATTCACATGGAAGAGCCTCCAAGACAAGAGGAAATGTTCCCGGAAATAGCGAAAACGGCGAAAGAAGATATTATAACTTCGCGTCGCGAAAGGCATAAAAAAATTTCGGATATAGAAGACATGCGCAAGCTCGGCAGATACGTCGGGGCTGCGCAGAAAGAAAAAAAGGAGCTTGAGTTAAAAAATATTAGAAAAGAAATTATGGAAGAAAAATAAAATGTTAAGCATATTACCGCAATTATTGGATTTTCAATTTTATGGTCCGTTTATTTTGCGTTTAGCGCTCGGAGTTATTTTTTTGGCGCACGGATGGCCGAAGCTAAAAGGCGACAAGTCGCAATTTGCCGGATGGCTCGAATCCATGAATTTGCGCCCGGGAAAATTTTGGGCATGGGTTGTGGCGCTTGCGGAATTTCTTGGCGGGATATTGATATTGGCGGGACTTTTTACGCAACTTGCAGCATTCGTATTGGCAATAGAATTTTTTGTGATTATTTTCTGGGTGCGCAGGGGTCAGCCGTTTGTCCTTTCCGAGGGTAGGGGGCGCGAATTTGATTTCTTAATTTTAGCGGCGCTTTTGTCTTTGCTCGTTCTGGGTCCAGGCGCCTTTGCCGTTGACTACCCGTTGTAAAAAGAAAACTAAAAGATTTTGGATTACCTTGCGAACCCGACGGGGCGAGCACGAGGAATTTTTTAGCAAGAAAATATCCGTGTAATCCAAAATTTTGTTAGTTTTCTTTTTTGAGTTTTCGTGTTAAAAATATGAAATGGCGTCATACGATGTTGTATTTGATATTGAGACGAAAAAATCTTTTGATGAAGTCGGGGGAAAGGCTCATTTTGATAAATTGGGAATTTCCGTCGTGGGTGCGCATATTTCTGGGGAGGATAAATATTACGCGTTTGAAGAGCGTGAAATCCCTGAGTTTGAGAAGATGATAAAGGGGGCACGGTGCGTTATCGGTTTTAATATCCATCATTTTGATTTGCCGGTTTTACAGCCCTATGTCAGCTGGAGCTTAAAAAGCTTAAAAACACTGGACCTGATGGAAGACGTGGAAAAGGGCGCGGGCTTCCGCATTTCTCTGGATAATCTTTCCGAAACATCACTTGGCGCAAGAAAGTCAGGCGACGGCCTTCAGGCCCTGCGCTGGTACAAAGAAGGAAGAATAGACGATATAAAAAAATATTGTCTAAAAGATGTTGAGTTAACCAAGGCGCTTTGGGAGTATGGCAAAAAAAACGGGCACGTACTTTTTTATTCCAAACATTCGTCGGGAAGAGTTGCTATTCCCGTGAGCTGGGGTAAGATGGAGGCAAATTTAGATGCTTATTCACAGACAAGTTTATTTTAAAATTATGGATCCCGTTAGAAATCGCGGACGCATAGCTAAAAACATGATATATAACAAAACATTAAAGTTTATAGGCAATAATTTAAAGGGCAAGGCGCATTTTGCGTCTGTGTCCTATTTCTAACGGGATGGAAGGAGCAATATTTTTTAATATAGTAGGGGCAGGAATGACCTTGAAAGAGGTCGTCGGCGCCGTCCACGAATTTGTAAGTTCAAAACCGAAAAGGAAATATAAAATAATCGTGGGGACTGATTCCTCGGCGCGCAGCGAAACAAATTTTGTGACGGCAATTACCGTATGGCGCGTCGGGAACGGCGGGGTTCATTTTTGGACGCGTTCTCCGCAAACCAAGTGCCACGACTTGAGAGACCGTATTTATAGGGAAACGATACATTCCATAACGCTCGCACAGGAGCTAAGAGGATGCCTCAAAGAAACTTTGGGAGATGAGTTTTTCTGGGATGACCAGATACATATTGATGTCGGCGAGAACGGCCCAACGCGGGAATTTATAGATACCGTCGTCGGTATGGTTAAGGGCTATGGCTTTGAGGCGGTCATCAAGCCCAATTCTTTCGGTGCGAGCGTGGTAGCGGATCGCCATACATAAATCACTTGGGTGCTGGACACCCAAGTGCAAGTCCCCATAGCTTAACGGATAAAGCGTAGCCCTCCGAAGGCTGAGATCGAGGTTCAATTCCTCGCGGGGACACAAAATTGACAAAACATCGCTAAGCGCTATATTTTTTATAGATATGAAGATTTAGGAGAGTTCTTATGATAAAAGGATATGGAAGCAGAAAAGACATTAAGGGTAAGGCGATAGTTTTTGGGGGGAAGAAAAAAATTGGTTTTCGATGGCTTGAAAAAAACGGCGCCGTGGATTTAGGAGCTCCAAACGAAATTGTGGCAAAAAAAGGCAATGCGAGGGATGGCGGTTGTAATTTATTTTTTTCAACGCAAGAATGTTCAATTGGCATTAAAGAACAATTCTCTATTTATTTGTATGGCGATAAAGTAAGCGAGGTAACTTTAAAAATATGGGGGGCTTATTTGCGAACAGAGCCTCAGCGAGCCGTGAGAGATTTAAAAAAAGCCATTAAAGATTTAGAACATTTATCTCTTGCCATAAAATAACCGCTAGCGTATAGCGGTGTTTTGTTTTATATTTTTTCTATGCCCGAATTGCCTGAAGTTGAAACAGCCGTAAATAAACTAAAACCGCTCATAAAAGGGAGGCGGATTCTTAATTTTAACAGAAAGATTTTGGGACTTGAGCGGAAAGGAAAAGCGATATTAATCCATTTGTCCGGAGATTACCTCCTGGCCTTTCACCAACGGATGAGCGGAAGATTACTGGTGGTGAATAGAGATTACAAAGATAAATATATACGAAGGAGATTCAAATTATCAAACGGTAAAGACCTCGCTTTTCACGACGTCCGGCGATTCGGTGTTGTTTGGTATGGGCCTGCAAAAAAAGTTTTGGAGGATAATTATTTTAAAACTTTGGGGGAGGATGCGCTGGGTGTTTCGCTGCGGAAATTTAAAGAAATTTTAACCCCTAACCCCAACCCCCTCCCCCTTCGTAAGGGGGAGGGGGAAGAAAAATCTACATATCCCCTCTTCTTACGAAGGAGAGGGCGCGTCGCGCGGAGTGAGGTTAAAAAAGGAAAAATCAAATCTTTTCTCCTCGACCAGAAAAACCTGGCCGGCATCGGAAATATTATGGCGGATGAGATTTTGTGGAAGGCGAAGATTCATCCCGAGCGGAAAATCTCCGCTTTAGATGAAAAAGAAATTCTTTTACTTTGGAGAGCGCTCCGCTCGGTTCTTAAAAAAAGCATCAGGTTGGGCGGCTCAACAATGCGAGACTGGTTTCATCCTGACGGAGATTCGGGCGGGTATTTTGAAAAAAGGGCGGTTTACGGCAGGGAGGGTAAGCCTTGCTTTAGCTGTAGATCAAAAATTTTGCGAAAAAAAATAGCCGGTCGTTCCAGCTATTATTGTGCAAAATGCCAAAAAATTTAATATCTTTCACAGTGTTGGTATGGCACCATACGTCCTTGCCATCGGCTATAGCGCCATCTGGTTTCGCAATATATTCGCGATGGAGGCACATAAATCGGGTATCCCGGACCGCCTTCAATAATTACCGTCTTCGGACAGCCGGTCAAATAAAGAACTGAAACGATTAACACGAGGATCAGAAACATCGTCCAGAGCGTTTTTCTGTTCATTTTTCTCCTCCTCTATCCTGTTTTTTATCTAACGTTTATACTATCATGAATGCGTCGAAGTGTAAATGAAGATGGGTCAGCCTTGGCTGGCTAGACGGGCCATAGTATAACGGCAGTACGTACCCTTGGGGTGGGTATGATAGCGGTTCAATTCCGCTTGGCCCGACAAGAAAAATACATACAAAAATAAAAAATCGCCCGCGGCTTTAGTCGGGACGTTTTTTTATTTTATTTTCCCCAATACCCTGCGGCTTGCCGCAGGGTTACCTATCTTCCCCATGCTAAAATGAGCGCATGGGCGTAACTAAGAGCAACCACTGCGTCTACGACGCGCATTATCACATCGTCTTTCCCGTCAAATACCGCAAAGCATTGTTATCCCAACCAATCGCCTCGGCAATTCAGGAAATCGCGCTCCGCATTGAAGAAAGATACGATATCACCTTCGAAAAAATGGGTACCGACGGCAATCACATCCACATACTCTGCTCTTTCCACCCCAAGTACGCCGGAGGTTATATTGTCGGCATGTTCAAAAGCATTACCGCCAGGCAGCTCTTCGCGCGATTTCCTGAATTGAAAAAAGACCTGTGGGGAGGCGAGTTCTGGACTGACGGCTATTACCTTGCTACAGTTGGCACCCGAGGCGATTGGGCAACCGTTGAACGCTACGTTGCGAACCAGGGAAAGACGATGGGGAAGAGCCTCCAGCTTGTCCTATGGCAATAGCCCATGCGCTCTTCCTCTTCATACCCCGTCCGCTTGCGGCGGGGTTCTTGATTTTCAATACTTGGTTTAATATTTTTACTGATAAGCAATCTAGTCGGTTTATTTAAAAAAGGAGAATAGTACCACTTTTTTTATTGGATAAATATGTTAAATTATATAAATGCAGTCTAGCGAACTTCGTAAAAAGTTCTTGGAATTTTTTGAGAAAAGAGGGCATAAAATTGTGCTTTCTTCTTCGCTGATACCCGACGACCCGTCGGTGCTTTTGACGACCGCGGGCATGCAGCAATTCAAAAAATATTATACCGGTGAGGCTGACGCCGTAAAAGATTTTGGCAAGAAAAATACGGCGTCTGTCCAAAAATCTTTCAGGACTTCAGATATAGACGAGGTCGGCGATGAGTCGCATCTGACATTTTTCGAGATGCTCGGAAATTTTTCTTTCGGCGGATATTTCAAAAAAGAGACCATAACTTTAGCCAAAGAATTTTTGGAAAGCTTGGGATTCAAAATCGGCTACGTTACCATTTTTGAAGGAGAGGAAGATATTCCGTTCGATGAAGAATCTTTTAGAATCTGGCAGAAACTCGGGATCAAAGATATTAGAAAAATTGGGAGGGCGGATAATTTTTGGGGACCGACCGGCAGCGAGGGTCCGTGCGGACCGACAACGGAAATTTATATAAACGGTACCGAGATATGGAATCTTGTTTTTAACGAATATTACGCGAAAAAAGACGGCTCGCTCGAAAAAGTAAAAGTACCGGGTGTGGATACGGGCATGGGCCTGGAGCGTCTGGCAATGGTTGTCCAAAATAAAAAAAATATTTTCGAGACGGACTTGTTCGAGCCTTATTTTGAATTGTTGCCTTCCGCGCTTGACCTCCGTACAAAACGGATAATGATAGACCATTTGCGCGGATGTGCCTTTTTACTCTCCGACGGAGTCCGCCCTTCAAATAAAGAAGCAGGGTATGTGCTTAGGAGACTTATGCGCAGGCTTTTTGTCTACGAATATCGGGCAAACATGGTCTGGACTATTTTGGAGGGCATTTTGCATGATATTTTGCATGAATACGGGGAATTTTATCCGGAAATTTTGAAAAATTCTCAGATGATAACCGCGGAGATGCAAGCGGAGCGTGAGAAATTTTTAAAAACTCTTGAAGTCGGCGTTTTACTGCTTGAAAAAATGGAGTCGGTGGATAACCAATCCGCTTTCAAGCTTTACGAAACATACGGAATTCCTTACGAAATAATAAAAGAGCTCGGTAATGAACGGGCGGTTAAATTAACGAGAGAAGGTTTTGAAGGGGAGTTTAAAAAACACCAGGCGATATCGCGCGCCGGTTCAGAGAAAAAATTCGGCGGCCACGGATTGCTTTTGGATACAGGCGAACTGAAAGCCGCGGACGAAGATGAGTTAAAAAAAGTGACGAGGCTCCACACGGCGACGCATTTATTGCAGGCTTCTTTAAGAAAAATTTTGGGCACAGGTGTGACGCAGGCCGGATCCGACATAACCGCAGCTCGTACGCGTTTTGATTTTTCGTTTGAAAGAAAACTGTCAGATGAAGAAATAAAGAAAATAGAAGATACGGTCAACTGGGCTATTTCCAGTAAATTTGACGTGCAGATGAAAGAAATGCCGTACGAAGAAGCCACCAAAGCCGGCGCACTCCATTTTTTCAAAGAAAAATATCCCGCAGCGGTAAAAGTATATTCTGTAGGTCATTTTAAATTTGACCCGCCCGAAATTTTTTCGCGGGAACTTTGCGCCGGCCCGCACGTAAAAAACACCTCCGAAATCGGCCATTTTAAAATCCTAAAACAAGAAGCCATCGGCGCGGGCCTAAGGCGCATCAGAGCGACGGTGGAATAAATGTTCACATAATCAGAAAATGAAATTTAATCTCAACATAAAAGATTTGCTAGAGTATTTTGACTTAAGGGAGTCATCCCAAAAGGGCGACGCAACATCGATTATATCCGTTGTAGCGAAGATTTGAATTCTGCGATTTTTAAGCATTTTCGCGAAGAAGAATTTGGTTCACTGGTAAAAGTTTTTGATGATACCCCTACGACAGGTAACAATATCGGCAAGCGATTGGATAGGTGGATTTTTGAAGAAAAAGGCAAAAATAAGATATTGTATCAAGCTGAAATAAAAAATTGGGCTGCACGGGCAATTGGCGGTAGCAATGTTGCCATAGATATTGGTATTCAAAAATTATCAGAACTTATTAGACAGAATTGGAATCATCAATTTTTGGATATAAACAAAAAAGAAAAAAATGGAATTAATAAGGTGTTTATCGAAATGAAAGAAAAAGAGGGTCTAAAAAATAAGATTAATGGAAAATACGAAAAGGTACCGCTTTTGATAATATGGGAAGCGGCGCATCCTCGAGGAGAAAATAAACAGTGGTATCGCTATCAGGTAAACAAAAAATATTTCGATTTTGATTATTGCTATATTTTTTCTTGTTCTTTATATTTGCGCTACTTGTACGCAAAAAAGGTTAAAAAGATTAGCCTAGAAATGACTAATGTTGAAAGACGGCTTTTGAATATGAATAGGCTTTTCTATTTCAAAAGCTGAACCTTAGAAATTGAACGCTGAATATAAAGTTTTGATGTGTATAAGCTGCTTAATGAAGCATGTTATACTGTAATCAGGCTTCATGTATTGCACATTTAGCTTGAATATGCTAAGTATGTCGGATGACTGATGAAGATAAGGTCTGTGCAGACTTTCGCATGATCGGAGGTAAGATAGCGAGCTTCGGCATACACTTTATGTCTAAAATAGACGGTAAATGGAAAGACATAATTAGAATAGATACCACTAAACATGGCGATTTAAATAAGGAAGGGTTAGCTCATGTGCACCATTTCTATAAGCACAAGAAAGCTTGGTATCAATTGCTTCGAGGAAAATATGACAATAACTTCGATTTACTATATAAACAATGGCTTGATGACATAATTAAAAGAGCAAAATATTATAAGCATCATTATTTATACGATAAATAAAAAAATGAAGAATTCAGAAAAAATTACACAAAGGTTTATCAAGAAAGATATTAAGCTCTCTATAGATTTTAGCGAGTATATAAATACGCATCAAGATATATTCAAAGATATCCCAAAAAATCCATGCATTATTATTACCGATGTCAATGATAAAGATTTTAACGAAGAAAAACTTAAATTAAGTAAAGAAATCAAAAATAAGAAAAGTTGTTTTATAGCCGAGAAAGCCGGTGGAAAATGGGCGCTTTCGCCGGCAACCTAATTTAGCGATATAGTTGAATAAAAAAAGCGCTATATTTCTATAGCGCCTTCTGCGATCAGTAATTCTTTGACTACTTTCTCCAGCTCTTCATCCGAAGAGATTTGAAGTCTTTCCATCGCGGCATCAAGGATCTTTTTCGCCAAATCCGAAAATTCGGCCAGCTGTTCGTTTGTCAGCTCCGCTGAGCTTGGAGTGCCATTACTCGACCGGATCGTGGCAAAAATTACCGAATCGTAATCCAGAAAAATAAACTTCACATCGTACCCGACCGAAAGAATTGTCATAGACATGCCTTCTCCTAGCGGTGCCGTGATCAAGTCGCAAGGGCATATCACGTGGGTTTTCTTTACTCTCCATATCAGAGATGGCTCTTCTCCGGGCAACCCCAAGATGATTGTGCTGGAATCTGAAATTCTATCGAGCAGCTTTTGCCTGCCTGTAAGCGTATTTTCTCCGCCGTGGGCCTGATTTACCGCCACAAGCAGCGCGAACCAGATTACCGCGAAAGAGCATAATAGCACCACGCTAGTTTTCAAAAGATCTCTAATTTTTTTCTTCATTTGTCCCTCCTGAATAGGGTTGAATTCTGCTTGCTAGTTTAGCATACTTATTTAACTTTGTCAACTAATAAATAAAAATAAGAGTGCTATAGTTTCGACAGATTTTGAGGACATTGATATGGCAGAAAAACCATTTCCCGGATTGGCGGCTGAAGGCGTGCTCGATCTCGCAAAAAAATATTATGCCACTACCACCATGGGTTCTAAAATTGTCGCGGAAAGCGGAAGCGGGGCGATAGTTACCGACAGGGACGGCCACAAATTCATCGATTTGCATTGCGATGCCGGAGTCAATAATCTCGGACATTGCCATCCCACGATCGTCGCGACGGTAATGAACCAGCTGGAAACCCTTATCTTCGCGGAAAACCACAACGGGCCGAATTATTGGGCAATGTGTCTGGCCATGGAATTAGCGACAAAGAGTCCCGTTAGAAAACCTTCAAAAGTTTTTTTCAGCAATTCGGGAGCCGAGGCCAACGAAGCGGCGCGCAAGCTTTGCGAAGCGCACAGAAAAATTACCGACGGCAACGGAAGAAAAAAAGCTATCTATTTTAGATACGGCTTTGCGGGGCGCACGAGAGGCGTTATCGCGGCAACCTCATCAAGGCCCGCCGTTCAGCGTGATCCGTTCTGGGATTTTAATGAGAAAATAAATTCCACGTATCTTCCTTATCCGCGCGTTGGCGAAGACTGGTCGCAGTTAAAAAAAGAATTGGATGCTTTGGATTTGCGCGAATACGACCGTCTGCTTATGGAGCTTCCGTGCCAGGGAGAAGGCGGGATTAATCCGGTTGATGAAAACGCGCTGAAATATATTTATGAGCTGACGCAGGAAGCCGGAGTTATTTTTATCAGCGATTGCGTGCAGACCGGAGTCGGGCGAGTCGGGACAATCTTCGGTTGTGATGTTTTTCCGTGGTTAAAGCCCGATATTTTAACGATGGGAAAAGCATTGGGCGGAGGATTTCCGGTAGGCGCGACAATTTTTCGCGGAAGTCTTGATTGGGAGCACCAGGGAATGCATTCAAATACTTTCGGCGGGCATCCGCTGATTTCCCGCGTCGGACTTGCTGTTTTGGAAGAAACCAAGAAACTTTTGGATAGCGGAGCGGCAAAAGATATTGAATTTTTTTTGGATTATGCATTGAGATTGTTTCTCAAGCACGACGCAATAACGGATATCAGAGGAAGGGGGCTTATGTGGGCGATTGAATTTAAAACCCCTACTCTCCGCGACAAAGTGATTGAACTCGCCGAGTCCGCAGCTTCCGAAGGAGAATATGGCTTAAGGCTTCTCGGGGCAGGCAGTAAATCCATAAGGATTATGCCATCGATGGTCATTTCGCGATATGATTTACATTATGCGATGGACTTATTGCATAAAATCATCAAAACCCTGGTGTAAACCCGGGTTTTATTTTATAATTTTAATATTTTTTTGGTCTCGTCGTTGTGGATAACTCACGTTTACATACTTTCTAATTATTTTCTATAATGGCAATATGATTACAAAAAAGCAAAAACAAGTTTTCGATTTTGTGAAAAAATATCATGCCAAATATGACTATGCGCCCACTCTTTTAGAAATCAAGCGCAAATTTAAACTCGCTTCTGTTTCTACTGCTCATTATTATCTGAAAAAATTACAGGAGGCAGGGCAACTCAAAAAAGAATTCAATCAGCCGCGAGCTGTTTCGACTGTTGATAAAAAACAAACAATGGAGGTGCCGATTTTAGGTGTAATAGCCGCTGGGCAACCCATTGAAGTAATCGAAGTGCCAAATGAAACAATTACCATTACCAAAGACGAAATAAGCAAGCAGGGAAAACATTATGCTTTGCGAGTGCAGGGCAACAGCATGATTAACGAGGGAATTTTTGATGGCGACATTGTTGTTATCCGCAAACAAGAAGATGCTGACAATGGACAAACAGTAGTCGCTATTATTGATGATAATCAAGCAACTCTCAAAAAACTATACCGAGAAAAAGGCAAATTTCGGCTTCAACCGGCAAACCCGACTCTATTTCCAATTTATCGCGATGAAGTAGAGGTACGTGGTGTTGTTGTAAAAATAATCCGCAATCTCGAATCGCAAACAGATAAAGTTCAATCTGATGAAAAATACATTCGTCGAATAGATTATTCATGGGATTATCGAGGAGAAAATACCAAAACATATACTCATGGCACACACACCTACCCCGCAATGTTTATTCCGCAAGTAGCACGCAGATTGTTAGAAACTTACAGTAAAGAGGGCGATACAATTTGTGATATTTTTTGTGGTTCCGGCACGGCCCTTGTGGAAAGCAAAGTTTTGAATAGAAACGCTTATGGTATTGATCTAAACCCACTGGCAATTTTCCTTGCCAAAGCGAAAACTACACTAATCAATCCTCAAAAATTAACAAAGGAATATATTGCTCTGCTAGGCAGATTGGAAAAAATAAAAGATAACGAGATTAAAAAGCCGGAATTCAAAAACCTCGTTTTTTGGTTCAAGGAAAAATCCATCGTTAAACTTGCAAAACTCAAAAAAGCAATCCAAGAAATTGACGATAAAACGATACGCAATTTTCTGATGGTCGCTTTCAGTGAAACTGTGCGCTACGCCTCAAATACTAAAACGGGTGAGTTTAAGTTAGTTAGAATTAAAGGAGAAAAACTAGAAAAACACGACCCTGATGTTTTTGGTATTTTCCGAAAAAAAACTGAGGCAAGCTTTGCTGGGGTTAGTGAATTTTATAAAGAGGCGAAAAGAGGCGCGTGGACAAAAATTATCTTTGGCGATTCATCAAAGGGAAATGGCGTAAAAGAGAACTCCATTGATTGCATTATTACTTCGCCGCCATACGGCGATAGCAGGACAACTGTTGCGTATGGGCAATTTTCTCGTTTATCTTCGCAATGGATCGATATTTTTGACGATCCGAATGACGCTTCCGGTGTTGATAATGAATTACTTGGCGGGAGAGCCACTAAAACATTATCCCATGTTCTCTCATCAGATTATCTTAATGACTCGCTCGATAAAATTGCCAAACAAGATGAAAGCCGTGCTAAAGATGTTTTAAGTTTTTATATTGGCCTAAACGACTGCTTAAAGAGAGCGTATGAGATACTAAAACCGAAGAAGTATTTTTGCCTTGTTATCGGCAACCGGCTAGTAAAACAAGTTCGTATTCCTACGGATTTTATTATTGCCGAGTTGGGAGAGAAAATCGGTTTCACTTGCGAAGAAATTTTTGTCCGCAATATTCCAGGTAAAAGAATGCCAATCAAAAACTCTCCCACAAATATTGTCGGCGCAGTTGAGGAGACGATGAATAGGGAAAGTATTGTTGTGCTAAGAAAAAACTAAATCAGTCGCACTTTGCCACTAAAGCAGTTGTAGAGCTTGTTGATTTTCACTCTAAAACCAGTCCCGTGATTTCTGACACTTCCGTTTTGGCGGTAATACATACGAAAATCAACTACGATATGATCTTTCTTAGTCATTTTCTTGAATAATTCAAAATCAAAACCACTCAATAAATAGGCTTCGCTGAAATGAAAATGTTCTTTACCCTTGATTTCTTTTGTATCGGCAAGGACATATATCAAGGCGGGTAATTTATCGCCAAATTTCTTTTGCACAGACTCAATATCCCAGTAAATATTTAGGCGTTTTCCTTTGCCTTGTACGCGAATTTTGTCTCCCGCCACAGAAAGTTTAAGCGATTGGTTATTGTATCTTTTGCACGATAATGTCGAGTGTAATTCTTTTGATCTGCCGTTGTCTCGCTTTGAATAGCCGAAGTTATCGAGCAACATCCTGTCTCTATCGCCGCCTTTCGGAAGTGGCTCAAGAGTAAAGAGAGTAAGCATTGACTTTGCACTTCGCCGATATGCTTTCAGTTCGGCAACGCCAGCAATATCGTGGAGTGGTATGTTGTTTTCTTTGATATGGAGTAAATCTTCAAGCGTTTTCCCTATGCCAGTATCGCCAACTCTATGGGTTGGCACAAAACCAAGTTTTTTGATGTGCTGAAGATTATTTTTGAGGGTGGCTAGATTCATACTATTTTAGAAAATAATCCATTGGTTTTCTATAAATCCGAGCAAGTTCTTTCAGAGCGACAACATCAATCCGTCTCTGTCCAGATTCAACTTTAGAGACATGGGATTGTGTTTTGCCGAGTAGTTTAGCCACATCGATTTGATCTAAATCGGCCTCTTGGCGAGCTCTTTTTAACTGCTCAACGATATATTTATGGTCTTTTGAGTAGATTGTTTTAACCATATTGATACTTGTATAATAATATTCCATTGTGTTATATTCCAAATTGTCATATGGCTTGATGGAGACCACTTTATAAACCGCTGGTGTAAACCCTGGTTTTATTTTATAATTTAAGCATGTCCCGACTCATAGATAACAATTTAAACAGGGAAGTCGAGGATCCACGATCAACGACAAAGTCGTGGTCGGGATTCGGCTTTTCCTTATTCAACAAATCCCAATCCAAAAAAACATCTATTCTTGCTGTGGACATCGGCACAGCATCAATCTCAGCCGCCATTTCCGAAAGGGGGCAAAATGGCAAAGCGGACATCTTGAAGATACTCCGCTACCCGGTGCGCCTTGTCGGCCCCGCCGTTCCTCAGCACAAAGGGGGCGAGCAGATGATGGCGTCGTTCCTTGCTTCTTTCAAAAAACTTTTCGCTGAAGCCCACAAGGTAAAGCGCCGGCTCGATAAGATAATTATCAGTTTTGCCGACCCGTTTTTTGTTGAAAAAAAACTGACCAAAAAGATATCAAGAAAAAACGCGAAAGACCCCGTCTCGCACGAAGAAATAAAAAATCTTATATTTCAGATGGAAAAAGAAGCTTGTGAAGGAAACCCCGAACTGGTCGTAGGCGGCAGAGAAATAGTCCTGATGAAAGTGAACGGATATCCGGTTGAGAATCCCGTGGAATACAAAGGCTCGTCCATAGAGATCTCCGCCGTGTTCACGCTGGTCAGTAAATATCTCAAAGACTACATTGAGCAGGCGAAGGAAAATGTTTTCTCTTACGTTGAAATAAGTTATTATTCAGATACGCGCGTTTTGTGGCACGCGCTTAAGGCTTCGGACAACTTATTTGAGCCCGCTCTCGTCATCGATATCGGCGGGGAAATATCAAGTTTGTTTTTTGTGAATTTTGTCGGAACCATAGAGCATTACGCCGCGATGCCTTTCGGCATACGCACATTGGAAAGGAGGATTGCCACGTTTTCCAAGATAAGTTTTGACGACGCCGAAGCGATTTTGAAAAAATTCACCATAGAAACTCTGGACCCCGTGCTGCGGATGAAGATAGCGAAAATCTTGGATGTAGCGAGCAGAGACTGGTGGATGCTTTTCAAAGATACGATGAAAGAGGAGCGGATACCTAAAAAGATATTGCTTACGGGAGGCGGAGCCGGATTCTCGATATTTATAGAAACAATAAAATTAAATTTTAAAAGGTATTATGATATGGAGGTTGATCTTCAGGTAATGAAGGCGGAGGCTTTTCGGGATTTTTTAAATCCGCAGGACGCAATCTCCGGGGGAGGCGATGTTACATTAGCAGCTTTAACACTTTATGCAGAATAAAAAAATAATATCCGACGTAATAATCAAGAGGCTTCCGACAAAAGAGGAGGTGCGGAGCGTCAGGCCGTTGCCTGCGCCGGAAAAGGAACCGGTTCAGAAGAAATATCCGGAGAAAGAACAGGCATTCACTTATGCCAAGTCCCCATTTAAGCCGATATCAACCAAACCGAAAGATAAAAGTTGGTTCAAAAAATGGCGTGTTATAGGAACAGTTCTTTTTTTGGCGGTTTTTTCCGTAACAGCCGTAACATTGATAACATTTAGATCCTCCGGCGTGGAACTGATACTTACCCCGAAATCAACGATGTCTGCGGTGAACAAGTCGGTTGTTCTCTCCAGAGCAGGATCGGCAAATGTGGTTGAGTTCAGCACATTAGCGCTTCCGTACCCGATGAGCGGCTCTTTTGCTTCAGGAGAAAAGAAATCAACGGAAAGCAAAGCCCAGGGAACGGTCGTGATATTCAACAAAACCTCCAAAGACCCGCAGGTGCTTATTGCCTCAACCAGGCTTGAATCTCCTGAAGGAAAAATATACAGGATACCTTCAATGGTCACTATCCCCGGCACGAAAGTCGAGAACGGAAAAACTGTTCCTGGCTCAAAAGAAGTTGATGTTGTCGCGGACAAGGCGGGTGCGGAGTACAATATCGGGCTCACGGATTTTACTATCCCCGGTTTCAAAGGCTCTCCGAAATTCGAAACCGTTTTCGCGCGGTCCAAAACGGAGATGACCGGAGGATATGTCGGAAATTCCCAGATCGTCACAAAAAACGCGGTTGATATTGCGGTCGCCGAGCTTGTTGTGGAAGCGAACAAAAATCTGAAAAATATTATTTTAAAGAAATTGCCCGAGGGTTCGATGTTCCTGCCGGGCTCCGAAGAATTCGCGGTGCTCGGAGTTGAAACGAATCCGAAGATGGGCGCTCCGATAGCGGACGGCCAAAAGTTCGAAGTCAAAGTGAACGCTGAAGCGAGAGGAGCGATTGTGAAAGAAACGGATTTCGCAAAAACACTTTTAAAAAGCGATATTGATCCTGCTGCTTTGGGGGGCGGAGAGATGAGAATTAAGAATATAAATGAACTGGAAATTAAACTTTCGGGATACAAATTTGACGTAGCGAGTTTAAGGCTGGATGTGAAGGGTAATGCTGATGTGGAGGCGGCTGTGGATATTGATGAAGTAAAAAATAAGTTAATGAATAACCGTATCGGCAACTCAGGCGATATTTTAAGCCTTTTCCCCGCCGTTTCCCGCGCTGATCTCACTTATCATCCTTTTTGGGCGGGTTCATTGTCCGGGAGCTTCCTCGATCCTATGTCCCTCGGCCATATTGACATACAAATCATATCGCGCTAAAATAAAGTTGATATTATGTCTAAATTGAGCACGCAATTGCCGGTATCTGTTTTTAAAGAGGGCAAAAGTTTTATTGCTTATACCCCGGTTTTGGATTTATCTACTTCCGGTAAGACTTACGAACAGGTTATGGAAAGATTTGATCAAATTGTAGAAATATTTTTTGATGAATTAACGAAAAAAGGAACCACGGAAGAGGTGCTTTTAAATTTAGGCTGGGAAAAAATTAAAAAACATTGGAGTCCGCCTAGCTTGATTTCTCAAGAGTTTAAGACAGTCGAACTAGCCGTAAGATAATAGAATCGATGCCGTCGTTAAAGCCGATAAGCTGGAAAAAGTTTGAGAAATTTGTTTTATATGTTGGGTGTAAATTTGAGCGGAAGCGAGGAGATCATAGGGTATACATGCGAGAAGATTTAAAACGACCTGTGATTTTTCCCGAAGACCGTGAAATACCGGTTTTTATTATTCGGAATAACCTGCGCACATTAGGAATTAGTCATAATGAATATTTAAACATTTTAGAGAAAATGTGATAAAATTCAATCAAATATGAAAAAATACAGTTTTTTATATCCGTGGTTTGTTCTTTTTCCGTTTCCTGCAGTTGCTGACTGTAACGGATGTTTTGAGAGGCCGTTGATCTATTTTGGATTATTTTTTGGCATATCACTATTGTTGCTTATAGGGGGCTTTTTTTGGAGAAAGAGAAACTTGTGGCTGGGAAAAGCATTGATTGGTATTGGGGCAATCGGATTAGCAGTTTGTTTGCTAGTAATTGTTTGGGTCGTTGTTAATTTGAGCGGTTTATTCAATTCATTTTAGGATGCGTGGCCATATTGACATACAAATCATATCGCGCTAAGATGTCTATCATCTATTCCTTAAATGGCATCCAATAAAGGTACTGTTATTAAAGAAGGTCGCGTAGTTGAAGCTCTGCCTTCAGCCACTTTCCGCATACTAATCAGCGGTGAAGAGCGGGAGGTTGTGGGGCATCTTTCGGGAAAAATGAGGCTTCACTATATTAAAGTGCTGGTAGGCGACAAAGTCGAGGTGGAGTTCAGTCCTTACGACGAGTCAAAAGGAAGGATCATTAAAAGGTTGTAATCCAAATAGGTACGAATGAGAGTCAGAGCATCGGTAAAACCAAGGTGCAACAAATGCAAAGTGGTCCGAAGGCAGGGTCGCATTTTTATTATTTGTTCAAATCCGAAGCATAAACAAAGACAAGGATAATGGTTAGAATAGCGGGCATTAACTTGCCGGACAACAAAAAAATTCCCGTCGCCCTCTCGTATATCTACGGAGTCGGTGTTCCTTTGGCTCTGCATATTTTAAATGAGGCGAAAGTTGATGCGGACAAACGCGCAAAAGACCTTTCTCCGCAGGAAGTGAATAAACTCCGCGATATAATCGAAAAAAGCTACACGGTGGAGGGCGACTTAAGGCGTGAAATTACTTTAAATATTAAAAGATTAAAAGACATCAACGCTTACCGCGGAACAAGGCACAAGAGAAATTTGCCGACAAGAGGTCAGCGCACAAAAACGAATTCCCGTACGCGCAGAGGCAACGTCAGGAAAACAATGATGTCCGGAAAGCGTAAAATGGAGAAGAAGTAGAATAGCAATAACGAATATTATACGAATTTACAAATTGGAATTTATTAGTATATTAGTAAAAAATTAGTAATTAGTACTGTGGGTAAAAAACGCATAATTCAAAAGCAGGATCTGACAACCGACGAAGGAAGAGCGGCGGCTATTAAGTTGTCTTCCCCAAAAAAGAAGATGACCGAAGGGATAGTTCATGTTCAGGCAACTTACAACAATACGATAATTTCCATAACCGACAGCAGAGGCGATGTTATAATGACGTCATCCGCCGGAGCGCTCGGGTTTTCGGGTGCCAAAAAAGCGACTCCTTATGCCTCAACCAAAGTCGCCGAATTTTTAGGAGAAAAAGCAAAGGTATTGGGATTGAAGGATATCAATATTCTGATCAAAGGGGTAGGTTCCGGACGGGACGCCGCGGCTCGCTCTTTTGTTGCCCAGGGTTTTGATGTCCATTCAATAAGAGATATTACACCGGTGCCGCACAACGGTCCGAGATCCCCTAAACCAAGAAGGGTATAGAATACCAATAACGAATATTATACGAATTTACAAATTGGAATTTATTAGTATATTAGTAAAAAATTAGTAATTAGTACTCATGAGAACAACAGTTACATGTAAAGTTTGCAGAAGATTAAGGATGTCCGTTTGCGGACGCGAAAAATGCGCTTTCAAGAGGAAGCCGTATCCGCCGGGCGTACACGGCAAAGCTTTCAGGCGCGCCGGTTCAGAATTCGGCTCACAGCTCATGGAGAAGCAAAAAGTAAAATTCCTTTACGGTTTGCGGGAGCGCCAGTTCAGAAATTACATCATGGATGCATTAAAACAAAAAACAATGACAACGAGCGATGCTGTTTTAAACACTCTGGAAACAAGGCTCGATAATGTTACCTACCGTCTGGGTTTTGCTCCGACAAGAGCGGCGGCAAGACAGCTCGTCAACCACGGGCATATTTATGTAAAAAGAAAAAGTTTGACGAATTTCACGCGCGTTACTATACCGTCATACAAATTAAAGATCGGAGACGAAGTAAGAATACGGCCGGAGAGCCTGAAAAAAGGACCTTTCGGAACTTTGGAGATACTGATAAAAAAACACACTCCGCCCGTTTGGTTGGAGCTGGACCGCGAAGGATATCTGGGAAAGATATTGACATACCCGACTTCAGGAGAAGATATTTCAAAAGGTTACAACATCAGCGCTATAGTCGAATATTATTCGCGCTAAATTTTAATATTTATTAACTCCGACGTAAAGTCGGAGCTCCGACCAAAGTGTCGTAGTTAATCACAAAAAAATTATGGATTACGAGATAGTTTTACCATCAAGCACCATGGTCGTATCGGAAGAGGAAGACAAAGGTGTTTACGAGATAGACGGCCTATATCCGGGATACGGCAACACGCTGGGCTCGTCATTGCGCCGTATTTTGCTTTCGTCGCTGCCGGGAGCAGCAATTACAAAGGTTAAGATAGACGGCTCCTCGCACGAATTTTCAACCTTGCCGGGAGTTCTGGAGGATATAATGACAATACTTCTAAATTTAAAGCAGTTAAGGTTCCATCTGCACGGGGATGAACCGCAGACGGCGACCATTGAAGTAAAAGGGGCAAAAGACATCAAAGGAAAGGACGTAAAATGCCCGTCACAGCTTGAGGTAAAAAATAAAGATCTCCATATCGCGACTTTAACCGACAAAAGCATGAGTTTTTCAGCCGAGCTTACGGTTGAGCGCGGGTTGGGATTTGTTACGGCGGAAAATTTGGTAAAAGATAAAGTTGCTGTAGGCACTTTGATGCTCGATGCCATTTTCACTCCTATCAGGCGCGCTAATTACGAGGTGGAGAATATGCGTGTGGGGGACAGAACGGACTACAACAGATTAAGATTGTTTATTGAGACCGACGGAACGATAACTCCGCGGGAAGCTTTCAAAAAATCTCTGCACATTATGAGAGCGCAGATTGAACAGGTGGAGAATTTCGATGTGGACGGAGAGAAAGGAAAAAAAGATGAGGAAGAATCATCCGGAGAGGCGGCCACTTCAGGACTCGATATTTTAAAGATTTCCACAAGGACAAAGAACGCGCTGCTTTCCGGTGGAATTTCCACTCCCGAAGCTTTGAGCGAGAAAACAGCGGACGACCTAAAATCGATTGAGGGGATCGGCGACAAAGCGGTCGGCGAAATTAAAAAAGCGATGACCAAAGCCGGTTTTTCACTAAAAGAATAAAATAAGATGCCAATCTGCGAATTTTATGCTAATCTACGAATTGCTAATAATTTGGATTCGCAATTAGCATTATTAGCATGAAATTAGCGTATTAGCATCATAGAATTATGCGACATCAAAAAGTAGGCCGAAAATTCGGGAGAGAAAAAGGGCAGAGGCGGGCGTTTTTCAAAAGCCTCGCCGCTGCTTTGGTAATGCACGGGAAAATAAAGACCACATTGCCCCGCGCCAAGTCATTGCGCCCTTATGTTGAGCGCCTTGTAACTTATGCTAAGATAGGGGACAAATCTTTGGCATTGCGGAGAGTCGGAGCGGTGCTTCCGAAAGTTGCTTCCAAAAAACTGGTGTCGGTTATCGCGCCAAAATACGAGGAAAGAAAAGGCGGATATACAAGGGTAATTAAGCTCGGCCGAAGGACGGGAGACGCAGCACATATGGCTTATATAGAATTTGTATAAAAATAAATATGAAAGCTGAAATAACAATCGATGCGAAAGATAAAAAATTGGGAAGGCTTGCTTCCCAGGTTGCCAAAACTTTGCGCGGTAAGACCGAAGCGGATTTTTTGCCGAACCGAACTTCTTTCCCCAAAGTTACGGTAAAGAATGTCGATCAATTGGAAGTTTCAGAGAATAAACTGAAAAACACTTTTTTCCAGAGATATTCTGGATATCCCGGAGGCAGAAAAGTTTTCTCCGCCTGGGATGTTTGGCAGAAAGACCCGCGGGAAGTGTTGCTTCACGCCGTCCACGGAATGATACACAAAAACAGATTAAAAAAAGAGATGCTTAAAAATCTAATTTTAAAACATGGAGAAGACAAGTAAAAAGTTGTCGGTCAACCACTTGATTGTCGGACAACCAAGTCAACCAAGTAAATATTTCGAAGGCGTAGGACGCCGTAAAACTTCCGTTGCCCGCGCACGGCTTTATTCGGCAAAAGTAAAAGCCGGAGAAGTTGAAATGGTTGTAAACAACAAACCGTACAAAAGCTATTTCCCGACCGTTGAACTCCAAAAAATCGTTGAGAACGCTTTGGTAAAGTCGAGCAACGACGGACTATACAAAGTGACCGCACATGTAAACGGCGGGGGAATCAACTCGCAGGCCGAAGCCTTGCGCCACGGAATTGCTCGCGCGCTTTTACTTATTGATCCCGAGCTCCGCAAAAATCTAAAACAGGAAGGCTATCTGAAACGCGATCCGCGCGCAAAAGAACGCCGCAAATTCGGTCTCAAAAAAGCCCGCAAAGCTCCGCAGTGGGCGAAACGCTAAACGAGATCTTCATTCTATGCCTTTTATTTGGCACAATTTAAGCCAGTTTTAAGCGGGCTTAAAAATAAGTTAATTATGGTAAAAAAACAAATTAAAAATAATTCCGGTCATAAGTATTGGCGTATCCGCGTCAAATGGGGTGAGCAAGATTTAAATAAGGACGCCTGGGATGAGGGCCACGTTGGTATTTGGTATGGCAAATGGACAACCGAAGATTGGCTAAGGATTTCAAAAAAACCAAAGTTACAACAATTTAGAGCATTTCAAAGATTGCGGCAGCCCAGTTGGAGAGGAAAACTACGGAAAGCGGATTTCGATACGGCAAAACGCTTTGCAAGCATGAAAAATAATGACTGGATCATCGTTTTCTTTGATAACACTCTTCATTTGGCTCAAATTAGTGGTGGAATGAAATCGGCTAAATCAAACTGGAATAAGAATGGAGAAAGTTACAAATATCGAAAAATCCATAACAAGAAATCATTCTCTTTGGAAAAATTACCTGATCCCTACAGATTGCTTCCGTGTGCTGGACGGGGAAATGTGAATAATTTCTGTAAATCAAGCACAAAATTGATAGAAATTTTAATCAAAAATAGAAACGAAAAATCAGTTGTTAATTTCATAAGAAAAATACCTTTTCTGGATTGGTTAGAGCAATTGGGACCCGGTCAATGGGAGTCTTTATGTCTAGGTTACCTAATTCTTAAAGATGGCTATCTACCGACAGGATTGGTGGCGGGAAAAACACTTAGGACTTTAGATATAGTGGGGCGGAACCGGAAAGGTTATCGAATAATTGCTCAATGCAAAAAAAACCCATATCCGATTTCTATACCACCCTCGTTTCTCAAAGCATACAAAGATGCCGGGAACAAAACCCATGCGTACCTTTTCGCATATGGGGGTGTTAAAGAGTATCCAGAGGGAATAATAATTGAGACTGGTAAAACTATTCGGAAATGGCTGGAAACAAAAGGGGGCAATAATTATGCCAAGATGTGGAGCAAAAAAGATTAGAAAAAACAAAGTTCATTTCGTACCAAACGTTCGAGTGGCATAAAAGATAAACGCGTCCCGCACGCACAATATCTCCTTGCGGAAACTAAAGTCCCTGATGAGCTAAAGCTCCGCAGTAGGCGAAACACTAGTTTTGCCCAGAACTTGTCTTAAGCTTGCCGAAGGGTGGTCGAAGAGGTAACATTATCTTCTTGCAGAGATATATGTTTTTGTGCTTATCTTTAGCAAAGAGGAAGTTGGAAAATGTATTGACAATGTAGTTTTTTAATGGTAAAATTCAAGAAGAGTGTGGATAACTGCGTCATTCTAAAATCATTTTCTTTTCATTATAATTTATTGTATAGAAGAAAAGTTCATTGTTTTGTGGGGCTAAATGCAAGAAATGGCTCTACTGCTGGACACGAGTAGGCTGCAGACGAAAGTCTGCAGAAAATCGAAAGTGTTACGATGGAGGGGTAGCCGTCCTCCAGCTCCACAAAAGAGTGAATTTTTTCAAATATTTTTCTCCGGTAATTGTTAGCGAAACTATTTCGATGCTTTGGCCTGTTTCGCCCATCGCGATTTCTATGCTGCAATAATACAATCTTTGGTTTATTTCTTTTACGAAAAGTATATCGCCTCTTTTGGCTACTAAGTTTTTAAAAAGCTTGTCAGGATATTTTAAAATATTAGTAATATTTTCTAGAATTATAGCGAAATCTTCAGGGGTATTTTTATCGTAAACATGTCTATCGTATACGTGTTTTAAGGCTTTGGTGCTTAAATATACTGATCTGGTGTTGCACGATTTATCTTTGTCTATAATTTTTCTAAGACTTTTTTTGATATTGCATAAGAAAACCCGCTGGAGCACAATTTTTGCCTCTTTTTCAGTATTTTGAACATATTTTTTATATAGAATTCGTGCGGCTGACATTCAGTTATTATTTCATGTTTTTAAAAATACAAAAGATGACAGATTAAAAAATTGGTTCTTAATAATTTTCTTGAAAGAACGCCGCAAATTCGGTCTCAAAAAAGCCCGCAAAGCTCCGCAGTGGGCGAAACGCTAACCACTTGGTAACCCGGTTACCAAGTGGTGACATTGACAAAATAGCACACAAGTGCTATTTTTGATTAAGAAAAATCTAATTACAATCTGAGGAGGAAAGATGGGTTATCCCAATCATGTAAAGAAAACGCCTAAGGGTTTGAGGTATCGCGTTTGGTCTACCATCACCGATACTTATATTTCAGGAGAGATGTCGGAAAAGGAGCTGCGCGAATTTGAGCTCGTGCGCCAAGTCCGAAGATCGGTTCAAAGAATTTGGCAAGACATGGATCGGGACGTTGCGGAAACCGAGAAAGTTACGAAATGGTATCGCAACACGCAAAAATTCGGCCGCCTTACCAATGAGCAATATGAAAAAATCGTTGAGTAGGGCGAGCCAAGTTGTATTATTAATAACATCTATTTATATGGCAAAAAGAGCAGGAGGCATCAAAATGCACGTAAAGTCGAAACATTCTCATAAAACGAAGAAGAGGCTTGAAATCAAGCGTCTTATGCTTGCGAAAAAGAAAAGATAATGAGAAAATTACCTAGAAAAATACCCGCGTTTGCGGGTATTTTTTACTAAAAATCAATATTCGGATATGCCCTGATCAGTTTTTGGAGCGCGTCATTATCGTCTAACATCCGCATAGCTTCCGCGAACAATCGCTGGTCGCTCATTTGTTCATGATGATATTCGACATCGCTCGGCTTTTGGTCTCCGCGCAATACGGCGTAAAGTTTGATTTTGGGGTCGGCGTTATTTTCGGTGTTTTTCAATTCAATGCCGGCTCGCTTCGCGATATTTTCAGCCGCTTTCATATATTGAAGGGTTTTGTGATCAATTTCTGGTTCGCGGCCTAAAGCGCTTTCATAATCCTTTTCATTTATAATGCCCCCAAGTTCCGTATAGCGGGTATAGGGGTCTTTTTCGCTTTGGACGCTCATATAGACGCAGCTCTTTTATCCTTTTTCATCATCTGCCTATGCGCTATTTTTTGCAAGTATAAAATGCCCGTTGCGCAACCATGTGTGGTTCGGCGAAGTTCTATTTGACAGAATAAGTTTAAACTTGGCAAAGCTGAAAATTTTGCACGACGAAGTTGTTTTTAATGGCAAGTTCATCAGAGCTCTGATCCGTCATTTCCGAACAAGACATGGCAACATGCAGACATGGGAAATGGTTAAAAGAAAAACATACGGGAGGATAGTGATCATTGCGGCGATAACACCGGACGGAGAAATAATTTTGGAGAAAAATTATCGCGTGCCATTGAAGTCCTATGTAATTGAACTTCCCGCCGGACTTATTGATAAAAAGGGCGAGTCTGAAATAGATGCGGCACGCAGAGAGCTTTTGGAAGAAACCGGATACGTAGTGGACAAAATGGAGATGGTCGTCTCCGGACCGTTCAATGCAGGGTTACTTGATGATGAAGTGGCGATTTTTTTAGGAACCAATGCGCGAAAGGTAAAAGAGCCGGAATTGGAAGAATGCGAAGACATTGAGGTTCTAAAAGTGCCCTTGAAAAAACTTCTAGATTATCTGGCTTCTTTGAAGGGCATTAAAGCCGATGTTAAAATACCGGCAATGCTTCCGTACATTCAAAAACGCGGTCTATTTAAATAGGCCGTTTTTCTTTATGTAGGAGGCAATTTTCGGGAGGAGATAGGGGATGCCTGAATATCCTTTTTTTATAAAATTGCGGATAATGGTGCTTGAAATATTTACCCAGACGATATCTTTGTCCACCAGTTTTATATTCGGCGGAAGTTTATCCGGAACTTTTGTTTCCGGTTTTCTTATCGCCAAAAAATTCGCGTTGTTCCAAAGTTCGTTGCCCTTAACCCAGTCATACCTGATATCCCACAATAGCTCCGAGCCGATAAGAAAATAAAATTTATTTTTTGGGTATCTTTTTTCCAGTTCAGTTTTTGTATCGTAAGTCGTGGTTAGCCCCGGACGCTCCAATTCCAGCGTTGAAATTTTAACAGGAATTTCCGAGTGGCCAAAAAATTCCTTTATTAATATATTCAGCATTTTGACACGGTGTTTGCCGAGCGTGCCGATGCGCTTGTCTTTTCTTTCCGACGACGGCATTACCCATATCTCAACGCATTTAAAATTCCGCAAAACAGCCTCAACGGCAATGGCGTGTCCGATGTGCGGGGGATTGAACGACCCTCCGTAAATTACTATGTTTTTCTTGCCGTGAGCTCGTCGAATGGTGGTTGACATTTTATTGTTATTATGATACACTAATTTTAGAAAATTGGAAAGGGGATTGAAAAATGATTCTTTTTTATTGTAGCGCGATGGAGGAATTGGCAAAAAAGATATTGACTTCCGAGCGGATTATCTGCGGACGGATAAATTGGGGTAAATTTCCCGACGGCTTTCCCGACTCATTCATAGAAAATGTTGCGTGTAATGTTGACGGTCAGGATGTCGCGTTTTTGGCTTCATTCGACACCCCCGCTGAAATTTTTCGGCAAATGAGCGTGATTTACGCCCTCCCGCGTTATGGGGCGAAATCATTTACAATTATTTTGCCATATTTCCCGACAGGCACGATGGAGCGCGTTGAAAGGGAAGGCGAGGTTGCAACAGCCATGACATTGGCCCGAATGCTCTCTGCTGTCGAATGCAAAGAAGCTTCGCTGGTAATATACGATATCCACGACCTGAAGGAAAGGTTTTATTTTCGACACCCGATTATTCCCAAATTTAGGAGTGCCGCGTCGCTTTTTAATTCGGCTAGGATGAACGGCCCGGAAAGATTCAGTAAGGCGGCGATTTGTTTTCCAGATGAGGGTGCATGGAAGAGGTTCGGGAAAATTTTTGACGGCCGGCACATCCTTTGCCATAAAGACAGGCTTTGGAATAAGCGGAACGTGAAGATAATCGAGGGAGATCCGAAAGGATCAGATGTGATTATCGTAGACGATCTGGTCATGACCGGCGGCACCATTTTGGAATGTGCGGAAGTTCTTGATAGGGCGGGAGTCGCTTCAGTTAGCGCATATGTAACGCACGCCGTTTTCCCTAAAAAGAGTTGTCGCCGCATGAGCGCGTTTCCATTTGCTAATTTTTGGGTAACGGACTCGTGCCCAGAAACACTAAAGGATTTCGAATATTGTGCGACAAATTTCAAGATTCACTCATTGGCAGAACCCATCGCATCAATGTTGTTGGGTAACCGCTAAAAATTAAAACCCCGTTCCGGCATAGCCGAGGCGGGGTGTTTTTTTAACTTATTTCCGCAATCGGAGATTCTTTTTTTATCAATTCGTGAAGAAAACCGTACAGATTCTGGCTGACCGAAACCTTATATTTTGTGGGGTTTGCGGCACGAAGATGGTCTTCGCGCGTATTTTTGAGCTGGTCCATGACATACTGCCTTGTTTCAGAAATCGGAGGAAAAGAAATTCTTAACTTTCTGTCCCATACGCAGTTTAAGAGCTGTGTCACTTTGGATGGAGCAACGAACACTGATTTTGTCTCGGTAAAAGGATGCTTTGCGAGAACTTTTTGTCCGATTTGCGGACGCCGTTCGTTGGTTCTCGTCAGAAGGTCGCAAAGCGGTTTATTGTCTCCGCCAATCAGCCGCCAAACTTCTTTTTTCCCGGGAATTGTTATTTTTCCTGCGTCCTCTGAAAGTTTGATACGCGGCTTTCCTTTTATCTCAACCAGCTTATAAACGCATCCCAGCGCGGGCTGCACCCAGCATGTTCCAAGATAAGTGCCGATACCGTAGCCGTCGATTGAGTGTCCTTGCAGATTCAATTCCTTAAGGACAGATTCATTGATGTCGTTCGAAGCCATGATTTTTTGCATGGAAAGATCATAAGGAACTATTCCGGGATTCTTATATTTTTCACTGACCTCAATTAGCATTTTCCTGATCTCTTTTGATAAATATGCAAGGTCTCCGGAATCAATACGTACTCCTACAGGCTTATACCCGATGTTAAGCAAAGCCATTGCTACACAAATAAAATTTGGGACTCCGGATTTCAGCGTGTTGTACGTATCTACCAACGCCAAGAACTTTTTAGGAAATGCCTGCGCGTACGCAATGAACGCGGCAAGTTCGCCGTCATTTGTTTTTTCGTAACCGAGTGATTTTCTGATTTCCATTACTAAATTAAAGAAGTCGCGTTTTTTTCCGTTTGGATCTAATAGCCCCCTGTTTTTTAATTCTGTGAAATCAGAAAAAGATTGTATAAATGCGTGCGCCATTGTGCCTTGGACGGGAATACCGAAGAGTTCTCCTGCCTGGACGTTGCTTGTTCCGTCGAATCCGCCCATGTAAGAGTAGCGGGAAACGGAGATTGCGCCATCCGGTCCTTGTGCGCGGCGCAGTGCAAATTCTAGAAGCAACTTATCCGGTCCGGCCGCAAGCCGGTGTCTGACGGCATTTGTTACCATGAGACTCGCGAAATTGTTAAGGTTGAGCAGTGTGGTTTCTAAGAGCTGGCCGATTGCCAGCGGTCCCTCTATTCTCATCAGCGGTTCCCGCGGGAAAACCATTGTGCCTTCTTTGACCGCGTAGACTTTTACCTGTGAGCAGTCTATTTTAGCAAGCCATTTGAAAAATTCAGGCTCGGCATTTGGAAGAAGCGTTTTGATGTATCCGATCTGCTCTTTGGTGAAATGGAAATCGCTGATATAGCGAATACATTCTTCCTGTCCGCCGGCAAATGTGAATTCTCCGCCGAAAGGATTTTTTCTGAAAAATAATTCAAATACGGCAGGTTCCTCGTGCCTTCCCGCTTTCCAATAGCCGTAGGCCATTGTTAGCTGGTAGAGGTCAGTATGCGATGCATTCACGAGGGGATTTGTCGGTTTAAGTTTTTTCATCTTCCCAGCACCTCCTTTGTCGTGATGATTTTCGCGCCGGCTTTTTTCATTTCGGCGATTGCTTTCTTACCGTCGTCCGTGTTGATGTTCACGGCGCGCACGGCATCTTTAAGAAGATAAATTGTAAAACCCAGTTTCAGAGCGTCGAGCGCCGTGGCTTTTACGCAGTAGTCAGTGGCAAGTTCGCCGATGTAGAGATTTGCAACGTGCCTGCTGGTAAGCAGTTTTGCCAGATTTTGTCCGGCAAAATTAACGCCACCGAAACCGGAATATGACTTTTCGTCCTCGTCTTCGCTCGTTCCTTTAGTAATAATCTCGGCGCCGATGAAGCGAAGATCGCTGTGAAAGCAAGCCCCGAAGGTGTGCTGAACACAGTGCGGCGGCCAAATGCCACCATAATCCTTGAAGTGTTTGGTTTTCGCCGGATGCCAATCCCGCGTTACAAAGACGGGGAATTCGTTTGCGTTAAATAACTCAACCATAGAATTTAAAGGTGCGACCACCTCGTCTCCGTGGGGGACGGCAAGAGATCCTCCTGGACAGAAATCGTTCTGCACATCTATGATAATCAGCACGGCTTTCTCGGCCACTTTTTTTGCTCTTTTTATCATACATTCCTCCTTGCCCGCCTGAATGCCTTAGCTTTCGGCGCGGCCATTTAGTGTCCTTTATACACTATATCCCTATTGATATAATGTTGTCAAACAACAAGTCCGCAAGTCTTTTTAAACTATAGCATTAATATATAAAAAAGTAAACCCCGTTCGGCTAAGGCTGAGGACGGGGTTGGTTTAGAACCGATAATATCATTCCGATGTTGGACCAGTCCAAAAGCTCATCGCTTATGATTTCTTCCAGAGTCTTTATTTCGATGAACGTTCGCTCGCCGGCTCGGGGTCGTTGACCCAATTCATTATATTTTCTATGTCTCCGTTTTTGAGCGGTTTTAAAACGAGGCGAGTTTTCATCAGAAGAATTTTTTAAGCGCAGACGGCTTTCTTGATCTGAACTCATATAGCTTCGCCGGCCTTGAGCGCGCACCCCTCAAGATTTGCTTTGTCGGACGGATGAGACCCAATGACAGAAATTTTCTCCTGAAGTTTCGCTTATCAATTTTTTTTCCGAAGATTATTTCATAGGCCTTTTGCAGGTCCGAAAGGACGAAGTATTTCGGAAGTAAGGAGTAGACAACGTTCGTGTATTCAAGCTTTGCGCGGAGGCGGAAGAGTGCCAACTCAATAATATCTTTATGATCAAACGCGAGGCGCGGGAGTTTGGTAACATTGTAAAATTCCGGCGACTGGAGAGTTTTTGCCTGCTCTATTTTGAGGTCGTTTTCGCGAACCAGTGCGAAGTAGGTAATTGATATCGTATGCCCCCTTGGGTCGCGAAAGCGCGAGTCAAACGTGTAGAGCTGTTCCAAAAAGCCAACCTTCAAACCCGCTTTTGTTTTTAGCGCTCTCAACGCGGCCTTTTCAGCGGACTCGTTCTTTAATAAGAAAACCCCCGGAAGCGCCAACGAGCCTTTGAACGGCACATTGGTGCGCTCAATTAAAAGCACTTTTAATGCGCCGTCCTGTATTGTAAAGATAACGGTGTCGGCTGTGACGTATGGCGATTCGTAAGTTGCTTGTTTTTTCATATTATTCTTGTGGCTAGGGGCTATTGACTAATTTAATAGGCTTGCTAAGCTTAAATTACCAACCGCGGATTCGATCAGAGTCCTGAAAGTCCGAGCATTATTGCTCGGTCTTTCTTTTTGTATTGAGTTATTATAGGCTATTTTATTGAATTTTATTTCCAACTTTTCCATATTTTCCTATTTTTCTAAATATTTTAAAATTATTTTTATTGAGCTTCTGAAACCGCAGGCATATTTATTAGGATTTATGTCCATGTCACTCAAAATATTTATAGGATTTGACCAAAAAATAGATTTTACTTCCTCACGATTGATATTTACCGGTTTTGCTTTGCACACAAAAATTTTCATCATGTGGTTGCTTTTTAAATTATCATAAACATCACTTGCAGTAGCAAAGCCAAGTTCAATTAAATCAATATTAGATACACCTAATTCTTCATATAATTCTCGTTTTGCCGCTTCTAAATAACTCTCGCCAACATCAACGTGCCCCGCAGAAGAATGATCTAAATGCTCGTCCTTTGCTCGTTCATTTACTAAAATTTCCTTTTTTTCATTGATAAGATATATAACAGAAATTCTGTGCAACAATCCTGCCTGGCGGGCCCTTTCTCGCGAAATCTCGCCAAGTATATTATCTTTTTCATCTACCAAAATAACATTGCTCATTTTAAATCTTTTAACCATAAATTAACTTCCGCGTCTGACGGCATGCGCCAGTCGCCGCGTGGGGACAAAGAGACGGAGCCTACCTTCGGTCCGTCCGGCATTACTGATCTTTTCCATTGGTTCGCGAAAAATCTTGTAATAAAAACTTTCAGCCATTTCTTAATTTCGGCCTCATTGAATTCTTTTTTGAAGGCTAACTTCGCCAAAAACAATATTTTGGAAGGCGAAGAACCCCAGCGAACAAAGTGATAAAGGAAAAAATCGTGCAAGACATATGGGCCGACAAGGTCTTCTGTTTTTTGAGTTATCTTTTCTCCCTTGCCCTTTACAAGTTCGGGGGAAATAGGGGTTGCTAGAATATCCTGCAGAACTTTTCCCGCCTTCGGCGGGATCCCGCCTTCGGCGGTGATTTGCCCCGCCACCCAATTGACGAGGTATCTGACAAGAGTTTTCGGAATGCTCGCGTTGACGTTGTAGTGTGAAATATGGTCGCCGTTGAAGGTACACCATCCGAGCGCTATTTCCGAAAGGTCGCCCGTGCCCAATACAAGCCCGCCAGTTTGATTGGACTTATTCATCAATATCATTGTGCGATATCTGGTCTGTGCGTTCTGGTAAGTAACGTCCTCCTCGCCGTTGTGCTTCAATTCTCTAAGATGGCTTTCCACGCCCTTTGAAATATTAATTTCTTCCATAGTAACGCCCAAAGCAACCGCGAGTTTTTTGGCGTTAGATTTGGTACGTCCGGACGTTCCGAATCCGGGCATTGTGTAGGCGTGAATATTTTTTTTTGGCAATTTCAGCAATTCGTATGTTTTTACGGCAACAAGCAGAGCAAGGGTTGAATCTAGCCCGCCCGAAAGCCCCAAAATAATCTTATTCATATGCGCGTGTTCCAGTCTTTTGGCGAGTCCCGCGGTCTGAATAGAAAATATTTCCTCACTTCTTTTATCCAACTCCGCCTTGTTTTGCGGGACGAACGGGCTTTGGTCAATATACCTTTCCAGCTTACTTAGACGTCCGACGTCTAAGTTGAGCGGGACATCGATAAATCTGAAATCCTTTTTATACGCCTCATGGATGGATTCGCCGAAACTCGTTGTTTTTGCGCGGTCGTGCATAAGGTGCTGAATATCAATATCTCCGTAAATTATTTCCCCGCCACGTTCAAATCTTTTTGATTCCTTTAAAATTGAGCCGTTCTCGGCAATTAGCGCGTGCCCTCCGAAAACAAGGTCGGTCGTAGATTCATGCACTCCGCAGCTTGAATATATGTAGGCGGAGATGGTGCGGGCTGATTGCTGTGTGACCAGTTCCTTCCGATAATCGGCTTTCCCAACCAATTCGTTGGAAGCCGAGAGGTTAGCAATGATATTCGCGCCGTGAAGCGCTTGAAAAGAACTGGGGGGCAATGCTCCCCAAAGGTCCTCGCAAATCTCTATTCCCAATATGGCATTGTCGTCGAGCCGGAAGAGAATGTCGGTACCAATGGGGATATTATTTCCAAGTGGCTCCGACATAAAAGTCGGAGCGGCCAGATCTCTGGCCGACGCAAACCAGCGCTCTTCGTAAAATTCTTTGTACCCCGGAATATAGGTTTTTGGGACTATTCCCAAAATTTTTCCGCCCGATATCGCAATGGCGGTGTTTAGAAGTTTCCCCTCAACCTCCAGCGGGGCGCCGATCAGGATGAGGCTTTTGATGTTTTTTGAAGCGGTTTTTATTTTATCTATCGCCGACAGATTATTTTCCAGGAGAGTTCTCTGGGAAAAGAGATCGGCAGAGGTGTAGCCTGTCGTTGAGAGCTCGGGGAAGACGATTATTTTGGCACCCCCCGCCTCAGCTTTTTTGGCGAATTCTATTATCTTTTCGGCGTTATATTCCGTATCCGCCACCCGGAGGGGAGGAGCTATGGCCGCTGTTTTTATGTATCCGAAGTTTTTCATTGCGGCATTTGACTTTTTAATAGTGTTTATTATACACTAATACTATCATATGTTAAAACGTGTGTCAATATATTTTCGTAACGACAGCCCCCGTTCGGTGCTCTGGGGGAAAAAGACGGAAAAATGGATAAAAACTAATTATCCGAAAGTTTTGCTTTCCGCGAAAAAACCGCAGGTGGTCATTGTGGCGGGGGGCGACGGAACTCTGCTTGAGGCCGTGCAAAAATTCAAGAACCCCAATCCGGTCATCTTCGGGCTAAATACCGGACATGTCGGATTTTTGGCTTCGGTAAGAAATAAAAAAGATTTTTTCGGAGCCTTGAGAAAACTGTTCAAAGGAGATTACCGGGTGGCAAAGAAAATGATGATAAGGGCGGAAGTGCGGAGAAAAGGGAAAAAAATATTGGAAATGAACGCGCTGAACGAAGTATCAATTCAAAATCCGCTGGGGATGGTTGAGCTTGAGGTCGCGATTGACGGGCATTCTTTCCAATATATTCACGGAACGGGAGTGATGGTCGCAACAGCCACGGGTTCTACCGCGTATAACTTTTCCGCGCACGGACCAATCGTCATGCCCGATATTAAGTGCATGATACTTACCGAAATAATGGACCACAATATTCCGACGCCGAGCGTCGTAAAAAGAGATAGAGAGGTGGAAATAAAAGTATTAGATTTCAGGAAAAGGGGGCTGATAAAAATAGCAAAAACCGGCGCGCCCGCCGATGTTTTAATAACCGCGGACGTCGGGGAAAGTTTAACTGCGCTGGAAAGGGGTGATCTGATAAAAATAAAGCGGACACCTTTGCTCATTAAATTCGCCGAACTCGAACGCGGCTATTTCTTTAAATCTCTTCAGGAAAAATTCGGGTTCAGGTGAAAATGCAAATTTCAGAACTATAGCGCTCAGATTTGTATTTGACAACATAACAATTTACTGCTAGAGTTTTCTACAGAGGAATGGAGTAAAAAATAGAAAGGGGTGTGATGCTCTTTGAACAAGAATTTGGATGCCCGCGCGCTGGCGGAGGATTTGTCGCTGCGCTCCGATTGCGGAGTACAGGTTGCGGCGGTGTTGAGCGATAATTACGGAATATTTGCCTGGGGTTGGAATTCTACAGGTCCGGACGGCATGGGGCTTCACGCCGAAAAACATGTTTTGTCGCGGGCGAACCGGAAGAGGATAGAGGGTTCAAAGCTCACTGTCTTCGGGCGGAGGAAAAAAAGCGGGGGTGTCGTGTTTGCGAGGCCCTGCGAAAAATTTTGCCTGCCTCTGGTAATAAAATACGGCATCGCCGTGGTGGAGTTTTCCACAAAATCGGGATGGAAATCGTTTAATTCGCAAACAGCCAAGCGTTAAGCCTGGCTGTTTTTCTTTATGTGGGAATTGAAAGAAATAATTAGATGCGCTAGAATATCCGCAGAAGTTTGGAAGGAGAAAAGATGGAGAAATGGGAATCGGTTGAGAGACCGGGTTATTTGGGGAAACGTCACGAAGAAAAGCATGCCGAGTGGAACAGGCTCTTTGGAGAAGGCAATTGGCGGCTTGCGTGGAAAGTTGCAGAAAATCATTTTGTTGATAAGGCCGGCGCGTACGTTCTCTACGAAGAGGCCTATTTTCAGTTTTTTGTGAAAAACATGAACTTTGCCCATTGGCTGGTGAAAGACGCCTGCGAAATCTATGACGACGAAGATTCGAACGTGGACTCGGGTTTCGATTACGGGAAGCAGGAAACAAAACGGACTCATTTGCAGGATATTGCCATCCGCAGATGTTTGCTCAGGCTCGGAATATGGTTTGAGGGAGAAGAACTTGTCCAAATCCGGCAGGAAAAAGGCACGAATCCGCTCTCTATCATACTTTCGCCCGGGAGAGTTCCATTTCATAAACCGGAGGTTATCGAACATCCGGAAAACTTATCGTGGTGGCATAAGGACACTATTGAAAGCTGGTACCAGAATAATAAATATTTGCAAAAAAAAGTCTGACATTGTCAGACTTTTTTTATGCTTAAATTAATCTATGCGAATTATCGGGCATTTGGATATGGACGCGTTTTTTGCGGCCGTGGAGGAGAGGGATAGACCCGAGCTAAAGGGACTTCCCATCGTTGTTGGAGCTGACCCCGACGGCGGGTATGGGAGAGGTGTCGTATCCACTGCGAATTATAAAGCGCGCGAGTATGGGATTCATTCGGCCTTGCCGATCTCGCGCGCGTGGCGACTGTCGGAAGAAGCAAAGAAAACCGGCAGGCCGGGTGCTATATTTTTGCGCGGGAATTTTGAAAAGTACGAAAAAGTTTCGGGCAGCATTATGGAGATAATAAAAAAATACTCTCCTACTGTTGAACAGGCAAGCGTGGATGAGGCGTATTTTGACTTAACTTGGAAGCCGAGCTCCCAAGTGGGAGCTCGGCTTCCAAGTGATTGGCTTTCCGCCGAAACCATCGCCAAAAAAATCAAACAGGAGATTTTGCAAAAAGAAAAATTAACCTCTTCCATCGGCATCGGGCCGAACAAGCTTATCGCGAAAATCGCGTCGGATTTTAAAAAACCTGACGGACTTACGGCTGTGAGAGAAGAAGACGCGGAAAAATTTCTGGAGCCGATGGGCGTGCGGAAAATTCCCGGGATAGGGCCTAAGACGGAAGAAGTTCTGGCAGCACGGAATATATTTTTGATAAAAGATATCAAGAAATTATCCAAAGAAGAGTTAATCGATATGCTGGGAAAATGGGGAGAGAGTTTGTATGACAAAGCGCGGGGGCGCGACGAATCTCCGCTTGTGACCGAGTGGATAGAAAAATCCATCGGCGAACAGGAAACGTTCCAAAAAGATACTTTGGAGACGGATTTTTTATTAAAAACATTGGACTGCCTTTGTGAGGATGTTTTCGGAAGGTTTAAACTTGCCCGCAATGCTGCGCATAGCGTTGCAGGCGGGAAAAGCGAATTTGAAAGTTTCCGCGCCATCACCATTACGGTGCGCTTCGCCGATTTTGAGACCAAAACCCGCGCGCGCACGGTCAAAGAACCGGTTTCTGATTTGAAAATTTTAGAGAGGGAAGCGCTTAAACTTTTTATGCCTTTTTTAGATAAGCGCGAAAATCCGTCCGGGAAAAAGATCCGTCTTTTGGGCGTCCGTGTGGAAAAGCTCTTATAGCTGTTTTGTGTTACAATAAACACTATGAATATCATAAATAAAGTTATTATCGCGCTGGTCGTAGGAGTTGCGGCGTTTTCGGCCTTTTATTATTTTGTTTATAAAGTCCCCGTTTCGCCGGGCGCCGATATTTCGAATGGCGGAAATGTTCCTTCGCCGACCGCTGTTCAAACGGCGCCGACAACTGGCTCTGGAACTAAAATTCCGCAGAGCGTTGTTTCGGGAGGGTCTTATTCAAGGATTTTGGGAGAGGCTGACCTCGATAAATCTTTGTTTGACGCAGAGGTTATCGATGCAAATTCTGTAACCGGCGACAAGGCGGAATTTTTAGCGGTTGGACAATCCTATGACGAAAGTACTCTGCCATCGGCCGATTTTTGCGCGAGTATTCCTAATTTGGCGGCGGGCATCATTTCAAAGATAGAGGCCAGAGAAGTCGCCGTTAAAACAAAACGCGCGGATATGCTAAATAAAATGACCTCGGGAAGAAAAAACCGCGACGCGATAAGGGATTCGTACAAGCTCCAGCTCTCACTAATGCAGGACGAATATTTTGCCCGCTTAGGCGGCAAAGCACCGAACGCCGCAGGAAAATCAGCCTCGGAGAAATTTATTTCATTGTTGATTGATGCTTCAAAAGCGAAAAGAACAGGCGTTGGTTCGGTTACGGCAACGTTCAGAACGGGAATTGATGAAGCGTTTTTGGCAAGAACCGGGTTAATCAACGCAGCCGTTGCTGCATACAAGTCTTTGGCAACAACCGCGTTTGACAAAACAAAGACTGATTGCGGATCGGGGATAGCTCCCGCGGTCGTGAGGACTAATTTGCAGACAGCGCTGAAAACGGCGAAAGATAAGTTTAATTCTGATTTTGCCGCCGCTGAAAAACTCTCCACTGTGATACTCCCGCTTGTTGAACAGAGAAAAACCACCATGGCGAGCGTACTTTCAACTTTCAAAACAACAATGGAGAAGGCGCGAGCCGACCTCAAAAAAGCCTACCCACAGGCGGAATAACGTGCTATATTAATTTCCATGAAATTTAAGCCAAAAATACTTTTTTTGGATATTTTGACCGATGACCGGAGGGAAAGGGAATTGGTCAGCAAAAAAGTTTATAAAGGGACTTACTCCGAGGCTATGCGGATGGCTTTCGGTTTAAACAAAGACCAATGGACAGTTGTTTACGCGCCTCATGATAAATTCCCGGTATCTCTCGACGGCATCGACGCACTGGTTATCGGCGGTTCCTTTCATGACCCGATAAACAAAAGTGTAAAGCCGTGGATGAGAAAAACTTTCGATTTTATCAAGCTGGTCTCGGCGGCGGAAATGCCGATTTTGGGCATCTGCGGAGGACTTCAGTTTACGGTACGGGCTTTCGGAGGTGAAGTTATCCGAAACCCGAAAGGACGCGAGTTTGGCACTATCAATCTTGATATTTTGTCCGCAGGCGCCGGCGATAAATTGTTCAGCGGACTTCCAAAATCGGTTTTTGCCCAGTCCAGCCACAAGTGTATGGCGAACAGCTTAAAACCCGGCTGGAAGCTCCTTGCATCATCAAAACTTTGCCGGAATCAGGCGGTTGCCATCGGAAAAAATATCCGGCTACTGCAGTTCCACCCCGAGATGACGGCGCATCAGCTTCTGGCAATCGCAAAATACAAAAAAGAACCGGCATCTCCCTCAAAAGACGCTTCGCTCTACGGCAAAAAAATTATCCACAATTTTCTGGAGTATTTCGTTTTGCCCTATCACAGGAAAAAGATGATAAAATAGACAGGTGGAGGTAAATTTCGATAAGAACGGATTTTTTTATTGTCTGAAAGCAACATTCCTCATCGGGGCTGTTTTTTTTGTTGGAAGATTTGTCGCGGCGGAGTATGCGCTTTTTGCAGAAGGCCCCGAAGCAATCGGCGCACCAGCTTATGTTGCAGTGGAAAAGTCATCCGCCGCCGCTGGGCCCCAAGAACCAGAATATCAGGAATTGGCACAGGCTGACGGAATATTCGCAAACGGCGAGGAGGTTTTGGCTAAAAGCCGCGAACTCTCCGAAGCAGGCGAGGAATTTATTTATATTGACTTAGATTCCATGAAGCTCACCATATATAAAGGAAAGGAAGAGGTTAGAATATTTCCGGTAATGGCGAAGGGAAGGCCGGGCAGTTTCTTTGAAACGCCGTCAGGTTTTTATGAGATAAATTATAAAGAAACGAACCATTTTTCTTCCATTGGCAAAGTCTGGATGCCGTATTCAATGCATATCTTCGGGAATTATTTTATCCACGGCTGGCCCTACTATCCGAACGGGAAACCGGTGGAAGCCGCGTATTCGGGCGGATGCATCAGACTCTCAAAAGCTGGATCAAAAGAGCTTTTTTCGTTCGCAAAAGAAGGAATGCAAGTGCTGATATATGATAAGAAGAGCATGGAGCCCGTATTTGCAGGAAATTCCTATTTTAGAAAAGTCTTATCTACTAAAAATTCAAAACCATTGGCGATTTCGGCGGACGCGGCGCTTGCGGCAGATTTTGAAACAGGGCAGATATTATTTTCTAAAGAACAAAAGGCCGTTTTCCCGATAGCTTCGGTAACAAAGTTAATGACGGCTCTAGTTGCCTCGGAGAGTTTTCAAACAAAAGTATTTAGGGTAGACAAAGAAGCGCTCGAGACCTACGGCAATTCGGCGGGGCTTGTTGAAGGGGAACTCTTTGACTCTGAAGAACTTTTGTATCCGCTCCTGCTTGCGTCCAGCAACGACGCGGCGGCGCTTTATCAGGAACAGGGCTGGAATTTTATGCGCTCAATGAATCAAAAGGCCTTGGCCGTAGGCATGCGGAACACTTATTATGAAGATCCAAGCGGGCTGGACCAGCGTAATACTTCGACTCCCGAGGACTTATTTAAACTCCTTCAATATATATATAACAACAAAAAACCGATATTTGATATTTTGAGTCTTGATAAATATAAACTTATCTCTAAAAACAAAAAAAAGGCGCATGTCTGGGAAAATGTAAACTGGCCGAAAGAAGACGGCAGATTTATTTCCGGAAAATCCGGCTACACGGATGAGGCGCTCCAGACCATGGCGGGTGTTTATAAAGTTAAGCTTTCCGAAGGGGAAGAGCGCAATATTGCCGTCATCGTTCTCCATTCTTTGGACCGCGAAAAAGACATCAATAAGATAATAAAAAATCTTGAGGAAAATATTTTTTATGGAAACGTTTTGGTCAAAAATCCTCCGGAAGAAACGGAATCGCCAACAAAAATAATCTTCAACGAAGCCAATATTTTTGAGGCGGTGAAGCCATTTCAATTGGGCAGATAAGTAATTGGACATATCGAACAATCACAACAGTGGGTTTCATCAACAATCCACAGTGTTGCTTATTGAGTAAAATGAGCGTTATAATTTTATAAACGCCGGTTCATTTGTCTTCATGATAAATTAATGCAGGAAGAGGAGGATGAACGCATGAAGATTTGACAAATGCTTCATGATTTGCTATAATACAATATATTTAAAAACGGTTAAAAAGTCTTATAAAATAACAAATTTTAATAGTATGTTAAACAAAACACGCATGTCAGTTCTCAAGTCCGCGAACGCGTCTCTCACGATTGTGGCAATGGTCGTTTATTTAATGGCTCCTATCGTCGCAGTTTTACCGCGGGTTGCTTCAGCTGCCGCTGTTTTAACAATTACTTGTGGCAGCGTTTCTATTTCCGGAAGCACATGGACAATGAGTGGGACTTGGAAAGCAATCGATATCGCTGGTCAGCCTCCTACACAATACGATGGCGCAGTATTTTCTCCGTCCGGTACTTTGAAAGACGACAGTTCTAAGGATATTCCGGATACTTTTGTTATTACTGAAAGTGGCCACGATTTCGAAGGAGAAACAAATAAAAATGATGCAAAAGGAACATGGTCCAATGAGGTGAGCTTTACAAGCACGCCGACAGGAGTTTTTGCAACACTTTATCACGCCGAAGTACCAGGAGCCGAAACGTCAGGTGATGCCACATGTACATTCACATTACCTCCGCAATGTTTCGATGGATTAGATAACGATTTGGATGGAGCTACGGATTATCCTTCAGATTTAGGATGCTCCAGTCTCACAGATGACACTGAATCCCCAAATCCTCCAACGCCAAACAGCGACCCGGTTTTGGATCCGATCGGAAACCAATCCGGTGACGAGGGTTCGGTAATTTCTTTTGATGCGAACGCATCAGATGTTGATGCGGGGGACACGTTGTCTTTTGCAATTTCAGGAGATGTTCCGGCCGGTTCTACGTTTAATGCGGTAACGGGAGAATTTTCATGGACTCCCGGAGAAGCTGACGGAGGTTCGTCGCACACGGTTACCGTAACGGTTGACGATAGTAACGGCGGTACTGATTTTGAAACATTTCAGGTAAGCGCGATTGAGACAAATACGGCACCTGTTGCAACTACGCCAATCGTTGTTGATATGGATGAAGATTCATCCATTGACCTTGATCTCTTGGCTAGCGACTCAGACAATCCTCTTCAGACCCTTGTCTGGTCCATAGTCAGCGGGCCGCTTCATGGCGTATTGAGTTTTATTTCAAATAACGATTATACTTATGCCCCGAGCCTCAACTTCGTAGGATCGGATTCATTTACATGGAAAGCTTTTGATGGATTCCTTGATAGCAATATCGGCACCGTATCAATTACGGTGCATGCGGTGAATGACGCTCCCGTGCTTACCGATATAGGAAATAAATCCGTTGATGAACTTGTCAATCTCACGTTTACGGCAAGCGCAACCGATGTGGATACGGGAGATATTTTGTTTTTTTCTCTTTCAGGAGAACCCGGCGGAGCAACAATAAATTCTTCAACCGGAGTGTTTTCCTGGACTCCTACCGAAGCGCAGGGTCCCGGAGATTACACCTTTAATGTAGTGGTTGCCGATAATCATGGAGGAACAGATTTTGAATCGATTACTGTGCATGTTAACGAAGTTAATGTTGCGCCTGTAGCTTCCGATGTTTCGGTCGCAACTCATATGAACACGCCGAAACTGATTACTATGGTCACCTCGGATGTTGATGTGCCGATTGAGCTTCTTGCTATGAGTCTCGTATCAAGTCCGGCAAACGGCACTCTCGGAAGCATTTCCGGAAACGATGTAACTTACACTCCGGCGGATGGATTCGTTGGCAGCGACTCATTTACATATAAAGCTACCGATGAGCATGGCGCGGACAGCAATACTGCAACTGTTAATATTACTGTAAATAATGATGCACCGTCGATTAGCGGAATACCAAATACTGAAGTTATTGAAACCGAACTATTGTCTATGTCGTTGACGGGTTTTGCGAGCGACCCTGATGACGATGTCCTGATATTTTCTCTTTCAGGTGAGCCTTCCGGAGCATCTATAACTTCAGGAGGCGACTTTTCCTGGACTCCTACTGAAGCGCAGGGTCCGGGCACTTACACGGTTATAGTTGTTGTTACCGACGGCCAGTCTTCTGATTCAACATCATTTGATGTAGAAGTAACTGAAGAAAACTTAGCTCCCTCGGCGGACGATAAAGATATCGAAACCGATGAAGATACATCCGTGGGTATTACCATGACCGGTTCGGATGGCGATATCCCGGTTCAAACACTTACGTTTTCTGTTGCGGACGGACCGGCCAACGGGACGTTAGTTGTAACTGGCGATGTAGCGTCTTACACACCCGGTGAAAATTTCAATGGCTCTGATTCATTTACTTACATTGCAAATGACGGTGTTGCGGATAGCGACCCGGCAACTGTTAATTTTACGGTAAATTCCGTTAATGATGACCCCGTAATCATTTTGATTGGCGATTCCGAAGTTACTGTCGCTGTTGGAAGTGATTACACGGATGATGGATATGAAACTCCGGTTTCTGACCCGGATGGCGACGAAGTAGATGTTACGGAAGATAGTGATTTGGACACAGATACGGAAGGAGACTATGAAATTACTTATACTGCTGACGATGGCAATGGCGGAACTGATTCAGTAACCAGAACCGTCCATGTTGTTACCGATTTTTGTTCAAATATAGAAGACATACAAACGGAAGTTCCGGAAGGAAAAGCACAAGCCGGCAGCGCGTGCTATGACGATGTTGACGGAGATGGCGTGCCACACGAAGAAGAAGTTTATGACGGCGAGGATGCAGACAATTGTCCTGTTACTTCAAACAGTGACCAGGCCGATGCCGATGCAGACGGCTTAGGAGATGTCTGTGATGCAAGTCCAACTCCCACTCCCGAGCCCACAGTAACTCCAACACCTGAACCGACAGCGACTCCTACGCCTGAACCTACTTCCACTGGCGGAGGCGGTGGGGGAGGCGGCAATGGAAGCCCGGGAATAAGCGGATTTGCTCCGACCATTCCTTCACAGGGAGGACAGGTTTTGGGAGCGGAAGCAATCAATACGGAACTTTGCTCGGATATTTTGCTAAACAACTATTTGAAAATGGGCAAGCAAAACAATGTTGATGAAGTTAAAAAATTGCAGACATTTTTGAACGAATATATTGTCGCGAATCTTCCGGTCACGGGTTTCTTCGGAAACATGACCCACGCGGCCGTGAAATCATTTCAGGTCAGAGAGGCAAACAATGTCTTGAATCCCTGGATTGCGGCCACAGGTTCCGTTGATCCGCAGGGGACGGGCTATGTCTACAAAACAACCAAGCGCTGGATAAATATGCTTCACTGTCAGGCTCTTCAGATAGAAATGCCGCAGCTCCCATAATTTTCGAAAATAGGATCACAAAAATCCCCTCAACGAGGGGATTTTTGTGACTTGGGTGCTGGACACCCAAGTGGGGAAATGCTAGTGTTCGGTATGCGAAAAATTAAATTTGTAAATGGAGAGTTTTACCATGTTTATAACCGCGGCACGGACAAGCGTGTTGTTTTTCAGGACAACGAAGACTTCGAACGTTTTCTTCAGAGCATGGAAGTATTTAATACCACTCAGCCAGTCGGCAGCTTGTTTGAATACGCATTTGCGGATAAAAAGGAAAAACGCTGGCCGAAGTTAGTAAACATAGTTTGTTACTGTTTAAATAAGAATCATTATCATTTGATATTTGAACAATTGGTGGAGGGCGGAATAAGTGAATTTATGAAGAGAATTGGCGGTGGTTTTACTAATTATTTTAATTTTAAAAATCACCGCAGCGGCATTCTTTTTCAAGGAAGATTTAAAGCCGCTCATATTGATTCAAATGAATATTTATTACACGTAAGCGCCTATGTGAGCTTGAATAATCAGGTTCACCGGAGAAAAGGCGATAAGTATAGGTCCAGCTGGCAGGAATATTTAGGACGCACAGATAAGGCACTTTGCTTCAAAGATATTATTCTAAATCAATTTAAAAATAAAAATGAATATAGGAATTTTGCAGAAAACTCTCTAAAGTCTATTTTAGAGCGCAAAGATTTACTAAAAGAGCTAGAAATTATGCTCTTGGATTAACTTGGGTGCTGGACACCCAAGGATAAAAAATCCCTCTTTAAGGAGGGATTTTGTTATGTTATATTAAATTCAAAAAATAGTCTGCGAGATGAAAGGAAAAAGGCCGGAGATAATTTCATTTTCCCTATTCGGATCGCTTACCAAAGGATATGCTGTTACAGGATCGGATTTTGACATTGACGCTTACTTAAATTTTGATGCGGATATCCTTGAAGAATTTGAGGCGACTAGCAAAGACAGACTCAAAGAAGACATCCAAAAATTTGATAAACGTCTCAAAGAAGAATTGCATGTAGAAGCGCGGCAATTGAAAAATATCATATCGACTTTCTTGAGAAAAAACCAAATAAGAACAGATGCGGAAGAAGGTAAAACGAAGAAAATGCACCCCTTATTCCTGATGTCCATAGGCAGCGGTATTAACGAATATAGAAAAATAATTCTTGATGAATTGGAGAAAAAAGGAGAAAAAGGGGAAAGGTCATGGAAAGAAATAGCCGAGAATCTTATCTGGTTCGAGAATACGGGTTTCCCACCTAATCTCATGGAAACGCGGAGAAAACTATATCCTGATACTATCGCCAAAGCTAAAAAATATTTTTTGCGCGAGGAACCCAAGCTAATGGCGAACAATACGGAGAAAGCTAAATAATAAACCATATTTTAGTGGTATTGTCAAGTAAGCAAAAAATTGCTATAATACGATATAATGAAGGAGGTGATAAGAAAGTACTTCATCCCGCATGAAGGCAACGAATATAAGCCGCATTTCTTCAGAGAAAAGGCGGTATTGAGCTTTGCCGGGTTTTTAATACTTCTTACTTTTCTCGCTGTAGCTTACTCTGCAGTTATCGGGCAGAGCGGGAATTTTTTAGCTGCCGTTGTGCCGCCGGCACTAATCGAGCTCGCGAACGGCGACCGCGCCGGAAGTAATTTATCGCCTCTCAGAATAAATCCTGTTTTGGTTTTGGCAGCCGAGCTGAAAGCGCAGGATATGGCGGAGAATAGTTATTTTGCTCACAAAAGTCCGGCAGGCCTTTCGCCCTGGTATTGGTTCGGCCGAGCCGGATATAATTTTGCGTATGCCGGCGAGAATCTCGCGATAGATTTTTCGGAGTCGTCCGATGTGAATACCGCATGGATGAATTCGCCCGGACACCGCGCGAATATTTTAAATAAAAATTTTACGGAAATAGGCATTGCTACGGCGAGAGGCATCTATCAGGGAAGAGAAACTATTTTCGTCGTCCAGCTTTTCGGAAGGCCGGTTGCGGTATCAGCTTTGCCGAAAATTTCCCCGTCGCAGACCCCGACTCCAAAAGTCGCGGTGCCGACACAGAAGCCGACAACTGCGCCGAAACAGGCAACCAAAGTCGCGGAAGCAAATATTGAGGTGATTGGAAGTTCTCCGCCTGTTGGCGTTGAACCGAATATACCTTCCCAGGTGTATTCGGATATGTTTGTTGCTGTGAAAAATCTGGACATCCCGCAAATTTTACAGGAACCGCAAAAAAATCTTGCGAGTATTTTTCAGAACGCCATGAATTCATATATCGGTAAGTTTTACGGCATTTTAACGTCTCCTAATGTATCGCTGGCATACCTTTATCTGTTCCTGGGGATACTCGTCAGCATTGCCTTATTGCTCATGATATTCGTAGAAATAAAAGTTCAGCATCCGAGGCATATTATTTACGGGATTTTACTGCTTATGTTAATAGGCGGGCTTATCTATCTTAATGTCGGTTTCATTGCGGGAGGAGTTATGATAATATAATTATATGTTTAATAATCTATGTAATACTATGGATGAAAAATTAAAAGGATATTTAGGCTGGGTTATTATAGCGTTCATCGGCGTGATCTCGTTCGCCGTTTTGAGCTACGTGCAGACTTATGCCAATTCAATAGAGCCCGGCACTTACCGGAGCTTTAGCGTGTCGGGGGAAGGCAAAGTCGTTGCCGTACCAGATGTAGCGGAGTTTTCTTTCAGCGTTATCACGCAGGGAGGAAAAGATCTCGGCGCCCTTCAAAAAGATAATACTGCGAAGGTTAATAAAATAATCGAGTTTATTAAATCCAAAGGAGTGGATGCGAAAGATATTAAAACTGAAAATTACAGTGTTGAGCCGAGGTACACAAACTACACTTGCAAACCGATAATGGTTCCGGAGCCGATGATGCTGCAGGGTTCGGGAAGTTCCGGCTCCTCCGGCACGGCAATTGCTTATCCCGCAGACCGCGCGTGTCCTCCGCCTGATATTACGGGGTACACCATCAATCAATATGTCTCCGTAAAAGTGCGTGATTTTACAAAGACCGGCGAATTGCTCTCGGGAGTGGTTGCGAACGGCGCGAACTCCGTCTCACAGCTTTTCTTTACAATTGACGACCCGACGATTTTGAAAAACCAGGCCCGCGCGGAAGCGATTGCTAAGGCGCAGGCGCAGGCAAAAGCAACAGCGAAGGCCGCTGGATTTGGCTTGGGAAGATTACTTTCTATTGATGAGGGGTACAACTATCCTATTTACCGGACCATGGAAGCGTTCGGAAAAGGAGGCGATGTTTCTGCGATGCCTGCTCCCGCGCCTTCCATCGAACCCGGCTCGCAGGACATCACGGTTACCGTGAACTTGAGGTACGAGATAAGATAAAAAATTGAACAAGAAAAAAAGACCCCCGCGGGTCTTTTTTGTATTTTTTATCATCTACTCGAGCGAACCCCGGTAAATGCATTTTATCTCTTCGTTTTTTTTAAAGAGGCGGGCTTTCAGTGCGGATTGCATAATGCCGGAATCTCTGAACTCTTTCCGGAATATGTTTTTAAGGAAAGCATATCTTTTTGTGAAATTGTGCTTTAGGACGCTTGGCCAGAGAATGTAGAGCACAAAACTGTCCGCAAAATCCTCCGTTAAATTGAAGTTGTCATCGCAGAATAAAAATGGATATTTTGTCGGCGGCATCTCCAAAAGATATTCGGTAAAATTCCATATTCCATTTTTTTCTTTAATATTAACGTCGCGTCTGATGAGCGAGCTATAAAGCGACATAGCGGGTTTCCGTCCGTTTGAAAAATCATACGCGTGTCCCAATTCGTGCATTACGACATAAAGTTTTGTGGCCCGCAAAAAACCATTTTCTCCCATGTGCCCGCCGCCAAAGAAATCAACGAGCTTCGGCGTTGTGTTGATGGTAATGCTGTGCTCTTCCGCGTCATAAGAGCCCGAGCCCCAGTCGCCGGGATCTTCCGTCAGGAAAAATTTGAGAGCTTTGCCATCATTTCGGATGGTTTTTTCTAAAATCTCACTTGAGCCAGAAAGTAAGTCAATTGCTTTGTTTATGGCGAACAGCCATTCGTAATTTTTGTCGGTATAGTCCGAAAATATTACGACGGTCACGCCGTACTTTATATATATATCTTCAACAAGCTCTTCACTTATTGCTTGCGCGCTGCCGGCCGAAAATAACACCAAAAGCAGTGAAAGCAACAATTTTTGCGCCATTGCCCGTTTCAAACATCTGTTTGGAAAATAGCTTAAAATCTACGATTTGTCAACCGTAAGGAAATGGCCGGTTTTGCGTCTTATAGAATATAGCAATATAATAGCCGGATGGACGAAATGGAATTCATTAAGTCATATGACGCATACGCAGATGCCCTTTTCAGGCATTGCTATTTCAGGCTGTATGACAGGGAATTGGCCAAAGACCTGGTTCAGAGCACTTATATGAAGGTCTGGGAATATATTGCGTCCGGAAAGGAAGTGAAAAATATGCGGGCCTTTTTGTACAAAGTTGCTCACAACATGATAATTGATGAATTCAGAAAAAATAAAGGGCCTACGCTTTCCATAGATGAATTGAAAGAAAAAGGCATTGAACCGCAGGACGGATTGTTCGAAAAGCTGAAAAGCGGAGCGGAAGTAAAAAATTTGCTTGATATTTTTAATAAATTGGAGCCCGCGCACCGCGAGGTTGTGATAATGCGCTATGTTGATGAGCTTACACCGAAAGAGATAGCGGCAATTACAGGAGAGAGCGAGAACGTGATATCGGTAAGACTTCACCGGGCTATGGCACGGGCGAAAGAAATAATAATAAAATAATTTAAATTTTATGGAGATCGATATGAACAATTTTAAAAAAGAGGCCTTGAAGGAAAAACTGACGCCCGAAGAAAAATCGGAAATACGCCGGGAGGTTTTGCTGTTCGCTAAATCGCATCCTGTAAGAAACTATGCCGGCATTCGTCCTCTATTTAAAGGCGCGATATTATTTGATTTATTAAATTTAAGTTTTAAACCTATGATGGCAGGACTATTACTATTTTTAGCGATAAGTTTTGGGACGGGGGCGGCGGCGGAGTACTCTTTGCCGGGCGACATGCTTTACCCGGTAAAGATAAGGATAAATGAGGAGGCGAGAGCGGTGCTTTCGTTCTCGGACGAATCCAAAGCCGATTGGGAGCTTGAGCGGTCCGACAGAAGGCTCACGGAAGCCGAAAAATTGGCAAGCTCGGGCGGTTTTAACGATGAAATAAGGCTGAAGATTGAAGCAAATTTTGAAGCGCAGGCCGATAAAGTGAATAAGCGCATATCAAAATTTGAGAGTGAGGGCAAAACCGAAGCGGCCGCCGATCTCTCTTCGAATTTCGAAGTATCATTGAAAGCACACGAACAGATACTCTCGAAGCTGGATGGGGAGGAGGTAGATAAGTTTTTGCCGAAAATAAAGGCGAAGCAAAATATAGCCGCCGGACAGCGTCGGGACGCTGAATCTAAGATTTCCGGAGAGAAAAAGGTGGATATAAAAACGGCCGCCGAGGGGAAACTGCGGGCCGCGGAAAATAAGCTCGCGGAGGTTGGCGTGGATGTTGTTGCCGGCGCTAACGCCAGGTTAAGTTCCGCCGAATCCATTTTAGCAGAGGGCAAGGTCAAAATGGAGGAGGGGGAATACGGAAAGGCATTTATTCTTTTCCAGAGCGCTCTGCGCGTCGCGCAGGAAGCAAAATTGCTTATCAGCGCCGAGGGCCGGTTGAAAATAGATTTAGGCATGGGAACTTCTTCAGAAGAGAACGGCGGAGAAAATGAATCCCAAAAAGACGCCGGAAAGCAAGAAGATGATTCTGTGGATAACAAAGCCGAAGGAGGTATTAGAATCCGGCTTGGTCTGTGATAGAATAGAATTGTCCCAGTTTATAAATTATTAAAAAGGTCAGATTAAAAGTTTAATAGATTAATAAAAAAAGAATAATATGAGGAAAAATTTAGCAAAGATAGCGGTCGCTTCAGCTTTGATATTGGGAGTCGCTATGCCGGTTTTTGCCGCGACCCCTGCGGAGCTTATCGCGCAGCTTCAGGCACAGCTTGCGACATTGACCACCCAATTGCAGGCATTAAGAACCGCTCAGCAACAGGTCGTACAAACCCAGCAGGACATCCGCGGAACGTTAAAACTTCTCGGTCAGCTGAGGGAAGGTATGACCGGAGAGCAGGTAACGCTTCTTCAGACGGCATTGGCGGCGGATTCAACGGTTTACCCGGAAGGTTTGGTAACAGGCTTTTACGGAAAACTTACGGCGAAAGCGGTAAGAATGTTCCAGAAGAAGCACGGATTTGAGCAGGTAGGCAACGTCGGACCGAAAACCCTAAAAAAGTTAAATGAATTCTTAGATGGTAACCCGGTCGCGCAAGAAGAAGACGACGATGATGATGACAATGACGGCGACAGGCATGAGAAAAAATTCTGCGTTCCTCCGGGACACCTTATCGCTCCGGGCTGGCTCCGAAAAATTGAAAGAGAGGGTAATGACCGCAGAGGCGGCGGACATGGTTTGGGCAATATCAGAGACATCAATATTGTTATGCCATGCAAGAATGCATCCAGCACTCCTCCGGTTGTAACCCCTACTCCAAGTCCGACTGCAACACCTACGCCAACGGCAACTCCTACGCCTACTCCGACAGCCACACCGACCCCAGTAGCTACTCCGACTCCTGATGTAACCGCACCTGTAATTTCTGCGGTAACTTCATCCGCAATAACACAGGTTTCAGCTCACGTTTCCTGGACAACCGACGAAGCTGCTACAAGCCGAGTTTGGTACGGAACCGCAACTCCGCTTGCTACGAGCACGGCTTTGACCGTATCGGACGCAGCGTCAATTACGGCGCACGAATTTGTACTCTCAACACTTAGTGCGTCAACCACCTACTATTACATAGTTTCTTCAACTGACGCTGCAGGAAACATGGCAAATTCAAACGAGAACTCATTCACAACGACGCAATAAAAAATAATCGTAAACTCACGAAAATTTCACCCCGCAGTTGCGGGGTGTTTTTTTATCCGGCGTTATGTTAATTTGCAAAAGGCCTCTAGACAAGAGGTCTTTTTTATTTTAATTTAAACTTAGCATCCGAACTTTGATATCGAGGGGAGAAATACTTTGAGCGAGAATGCCGGGCTGAAATCGCGAAAGATTATTGTTCCGGACACATGCGTGTTGATAAATGATCCGGAAGCAATTAATCATTTTCAGGAACACGACGTTGTCCTGCATGGATCCGCCGTCTTAGGCGAATTGGACAAGAAAAAATACGACCCTGAAACAGCATACGAGGCGCGCCATGCGATAAGGAGCATCGACGAATACGCGAAGCGCGGCTCTGTTCATGACGGCATTCTCACTCCCGGTGGCGGTAATTATTATGTCAGTTTTACCAAGGATGAAGATTTTCGTTATTTGCCGGTCGGACTTGAGCAAAAGAACGATAACAGAATTATTCTCTTAGCCAAGCTGCTTCAGATGAAAAATCCAGGTCGGCAGGTGATTTTTGTTAGTAATGACGTGTTGCCCAGAAACACGGCGAACGCATGCGGAATCAAAGCGGAAGAGCATAAGTATGTCCACGTCGAGCGCCTTTACGCGGGGACTATAAACATAGAACTAGTTGAATGCAAGGAGAATCTGATAAATCGTTTGTTCAAAGAAGGTCTTGTCTCGGCGGAAGATATCATTCTCGCATCCGGAATAAAAGAAGAATTATTGATTCCGAATCTAGGTTGTTATTTAAGCTTCGGCCAGCAGAGCGCCTTGGCTATTTTTAAAAAAGGAGACGGCCTATTTCGTTTAGTTCGCGGATTCGACGAAAAGACGAAAGCTAAGGCTAATTTTATTCCGAAAAATGCAGAACAGATATTTGCTCATTATATGCTGATGGATCCAAAAATTATAACAGTTGCGCTTTCGGGGCCGGCAGGTACCGGGAAAACTACTCTTGCGATCGATGCCGGTTATAAATCGGTACCCAAGCATTATGAATTGATGCATATTTTTCGGCCAACGCAGGAACTAGGCGAGAAGCAGGGTTACTTGCCGGGAACTCTTACAAAAAAGTTTGAGCCCTGGACCACGCCCATATATGATGCATTTGACACAATTTGTAATTTTAAGAAAGAGGATATTAAAGATAGCGGGAAAGTCGGAATAAACAACAGGGAAGAAAGAGTTAACAGGCATGTTCAGGATCTTGTAAGCGCGGGCCAATTGAAAATGTCTCCGATTAACCATCTTCAGGGCTGCAATTTGCGCGATCAGTATGTCATAGTGGATGAACCGCAAAATTTCAAGCAAGAGGATATGAAAAAGATCGCGTCGCGCCCTGCAGGAGCGGCTAAGTTGGTTTTAACTGGAGATCCTGACCAGATTGCAAAAGCCCATATGGATGCGAAGTCGAATGGCTTTGTATGGTTGATAGACCGCTATAAAGGGCAGGAAGAATTTGCCCATCTTTTGTTGCAAAAGAAGGTATTCAGAGGGCGGCATGCCGAAATGGCAAATGAACTTTTAGGTTAGACTTAAGCGCCCTTCCTCACGGAGGGGTTTTAAATTTGTCGATTTTTAGGATAAACTTATGCTAATGAAAAAACGGCAAAAAGTCGCGATATTTGATATAGACGGGACGATATTCCGTTCAAGCCTTCTGATAGAACTCATGGACGCACTGATATCAAAAGGGGTTTTCCCGCCGGGCACGTCTAAAAAATATCTTAGGGCGTATAAGGCCTGGTACGAGCGGATAGGTTCCTATGAAGATTATGTGAGAAAAGTTGTCGCAGTTTATGAAAAAAGCATCAAAAATACAAAATATTCTGATTTTATGAGCGCGGTAAAGATTATTACGGCGTTCCACCAGAATGAAGTTTATAAATTTACCAGAGAATTGGTAAAAGAGCTGAAAAAGAAAAATTATTATTTACTCGCAATCTCTCATTCCCCGCGCGAGATAGTTGAAAGTTTTGCGATGCGCCTCGGATTCAATAAAGTTTATGGACGCATATATGAAACCAAAAAAGGCAGGTTTACAGGTAAAATTTTATATACCGATTTGATAGATGACAAATCAAAAATACTTAAGCGCGCAGTAGAGAAAGAAAATTTGTCGCTCAAAGGTTCCATCGGAGTGGGGGACACCGAAGGGGATATTTCATTCTTAAAAATCGTCTCCCGGCCTGTCTGCTTCAATCCTAACCAGCATCTTTATAAATATGCCAAGCGCGCGGGCTGGGAAGTGGTGGTGGAAAGAAAAGACGTAGTCTATAAGCTATAAGTGTGTTATAGTAAATAAATGAAAGGATTTTCAAAAATAGTGGCTCTAATATTCGTTTTTTTATGCCTTGGTGCGGGGGTAGGAGTTTTCTGGTACTATAAGAGCAATATGGCACCAAGCGATGATTTTACGAAGAGTGACGATGTTGTAAATAAAGGAGCAGCGAACCTGATGCCGTCTGTGTCTGACACCGCGCCTGCTGGCGAGGTGAAGAACGGAATGCATATCGTTACATTAAGCACGAGCCTCGGCGATGTTTCTTTTGAGACCTACGACGCGGATGCTCCGAGGGCCGTGAATAATTTTTTAACGCTTTCTAAAAAAGGTTTCTACAATAATGTAATATTCCACCGAGTAATAAAAGGATTCATGATACAGGGCGGTGATCCGCTGGGGAATGGCACCGGCGGGCCCGGCTATACTTTTGTGGACGAATTGAATCCCTCAACGTCTTCATATCAGGCCGGGTATAAAAAAGGGGTGGTGGCTATGGCGAATGCCGGGCCGAATACGAACGGGAGCCAATTTTTCATAATGCTTGCCGATTATCCTTTGCAGAGAAATTACACTATCTTCGGAAAAGTAGTCAGTGGCCAGGAAGTCGTTGATAAAATAGGATTGTTGCAAACAAATGCGCAGGACAGACCCGCCGTTCCGCCGGTCATCAAAAGCGTGAAGGTTGAGGATAAATAAAAACCAAGCAAATAAAAAAACCCTCGCGTGCGTTTCCGCGAGGGTTTTTTGAATCGGTCTAGTAGACCTTTACTTGCTGCCAATATAGATGGAAAAACTTTTTCAGATGGTAATCTTTTTCAGGGTCAATGTCCTTCGGAGCCTTACCGCGGTTATATGCCGCGATTGTCTTGACCAAGTCACCATCGTAGCGTTTTTTTAAGTCGCTGACATAACTGGTTCCTGCCAAAATATTATAATGCGGGATATCCAGTTTTGTCGGGTCAACATATTTTTCTGCAGTTGCCAGTTTTATCTGCATCGGGCCGCGCTCCCCATGTGCGCCTATGATATTTTTCCCGCCCGACTCTATGCCGATGATAGAGACAATAACTGCGGAATCTACGCTTTTTTTTGCAGACGCGTAAGCAATGCTACGCTGATACTTGCCGCGTACTCGGGCAATTGCTTCGGGCGTCCAGCCCTTTTTCCATTCCGCGAATATTGCATTTTTCGTATTGACGGATTTTCTCGGCGCAGCCATTTTTACCGGCTGTTTCTGAGCGGTACTTTTTTGCACGGAAGCCATTGGTGTGTTTTTGGGCACGGTCTTCGCTGGTGTCGGATAACTCAGCAAAAAGGATGCTCCGGCTCCGATAAAAACCATCAAAGAAAAAGATGCAAAACTCAGCGAATGCCTAATGGCATCTCGATATTCCATTTTTTTATTCCTCCTTTTGTCAAAAAACTTGTTATTGACATTGTATCATATTTTTGCTATATTGTCAATATGGAGAAATTCCTGTGCCCGTTTTGTAAATATGAGCCTATATCCGTGGAAAAACACGGACAAAGTTTGATTTTTTGCGTAACCTGTAATATTTACTGGGGAGAGAGCGCTGAGCAAATTGCGGAGACCCTAAAAAGTCCTTTATTAAAGCATGTTTTTGCGCCAAAAATCGTATACGAGGAGCCAATGCATACAAAGATTGATAAATTTTGGTACACTTTTTCAGCCCTGCTTGTTCTCATTGCGGTGTTCCTGATTTGAGTCTATAATGGCGGAATGAAACGAACTTTTGACCCCGATTCCGATGAACCGTTTAAAATTTCGCGGTCAAAAATAGATCTCTATGTCGAATGCCCCCGGTGCTTTTATTTGGATCGGGTTTTGGGCATCGGGCGGCCGCCCGGTTTTCCTTTTACGTTAAACTCCGCGGTAGACAAACTTTTAAAGCAGGAATTCGATATTCACCGCGCAAACGGAACACAGCATCCGCTTCAGAAGCGCTATGAGATAGACGCAATGCCTGCGGCGCACGAAGAATTAAATATCTGGCGGGAAAATTTCAAAGGCATACAGTACCATCATGAGCCGACGCATCTGCTGGTGACGGGGGCGATAGACGACCTGTGGCTAAATTCAAAAAAAGAATATATTATTGTTGACTACAAAGCGACGGCGAAAGCTGAGCCGGTTGTGGCGCTTGATAAAGAATGGCACGACGGATATAAGCGTCAGATGGAAATTTATCAGTGGCTGTTACGTCAAAAAGGCTATAAAGTATCCGATACGGGATATTTCGTTTATTGCACGGGCAATGTTGACGCCAAGGCCTTTGACGGAAAACTGGAATTTTATATTAATTTAATCGCTTACAAAGGCGATACGGACTGGATTTTGCCTACGCTCAAAAAAATAAAAAAATGCCTGAACGGTGAGCTTCCGGAGGCGGGTTCCAAGTGTGAATATTGCAATTATCGGCATGCAAGCTTCAAGGTTGAGGCTGGGTAAGTTTAAAATTAAATCTTAACTACTTGGGAGCCGAGCACCCAAGTTAGTCCAAAAGCAAGTTTTCCATTTTTTTGTAACGTTCTTTTCGCTCCAAAATATCTTTCAGCGAGCTTTCGGCAAAATCCTTATATTCAGAAATATTACTAAATTGATCTAATATTATCTTTTTCCGGCAAAGTCCTTTTTGCTTGTTCAGATATTCATCCCAACTTGACTTGGAAGCCGAGCTCCCAAGTCGGTGGACCTTATTATTTAAATTTACATAGGCACTAATATGCAATAAGTATTCATTTGAATCAATGTGCCGGGCTTTGAACTTGCCCTGAAACAATACGCCACTTCGTTTATATTTCTTGTTGAAATATTTTGGGTAACCGCCCAACCGTTGCATAAATTTTTCTATCCCATTTTCTACCAATTGTTCGAGTATAAAATGGTAATGGTTTGGATTTAGGCAGTAGGCGATGAAATCTACTAATTTACCTCGCTTGGGAGCTCGGCTTCCAAGTTGATCATCTTTTATAAAAGAATTTTCGTAAATACTGCCAATCGGCTCCATGGTATTAAATTTCTTCATGCTTTGTAGAAATCTCGCAAAATCATCGGCGTCCATAAAAATATTGCGTTTGTCGGTCCCGCGATTGTAAATATGATAAAATTCGCCGTTAACAAACGTTTCTTTCCTCATGCACGATATCCTAGCACTTGGGAGCTCGGCTTCCAAGTGGGAGAAGTGGAAATAAAAAAGAGGCCCGCAGGTCTCTTTATGATGATTTAACTATAATCATCTAACCAAATAAGCGATACACATAGGCACTAAAATGGAAACGGCAACGGACATGCATGGTAGTAAAAAACTTAATCCGCTCGATTTTATGTCCGGACGATTATCGATAATGACAGCCAAAAACAAAAGAAAAAGAATTGTCGCCGTTACCATAACCAGTAAATAGAGCTGAGCAAAAGCTCCCAAAACCCCACCCACTATCGCAAAAAATATCCCAAAAACCAATTCATATTTATAAAACATTCTCAGCCTCCTTCCTTCTATCAAAATAATTGCATAAGCTGTATAATAAATCAATGTGGTGGAAAGGCGCGGTCATATATGAACTATACGCGGATAAATTCGCAGGGAATTTTGCGGGGCTTTCGGATAAATTGGATTATTTAAAAAACCTCGGCATAAATTGCGTTCATATTCTTCCTCATTACCCTTCGCCGATGATAGATGACGGATACGACGTGTCGGATTATAAGGGTATTAGGCCAGAGCTTGGAACTCTGGATGACTTTAAAAAAATGGCCGGGCGCGCACACGCGATGGGAATAAAAGTAATTGTTGATCTGGTGTTAAACCATGCTTCAACCATGCACCACTTATTTGTTGATGCCTCAAAAAAGGAAAGCGCTTCAAGGAATATGTTCTTATGGAGTAAAACGGGCAAAGAATTTCCGGAAGCCGTCAACGCTTTTTCAAGAGTAAAGCCGAAAAATTGGATTTGGCATCCGGCTTCCGGCGAATATTATTTTTCGACGTTTTATCCCGAGCAGGCGGATTTTAACTGGAAAAACCCGGCAGTTTTTGATTTTTTTATTGATATCATGGATTTCTGGGTTGATATGGGAGCCGACGGATTCCGGTTGGATGCCGCCTCTCATATCGTGAAAAAAGAAGGCACGAATTGCAAGAGTCTGCCCGAGACACACGCAATATTAATGAAACTGCGAAAGCATATAGATAAGAGTTATTCGGATGTGATACTGCTTGCCGAAGTACATGACGGTATTATGAAAACGAAAGAGTATTTTAATCAAGGGGCGGAATGCCACCTCACTTATAATTTTTATCTGACAGAAAGAATATTTCTTTCGCTGGTTAGAGCTGATAGAAGTATTTTTGATTATGCGCTTAAAGAGTGCGAAGAGATACCGCAAAATTCCGCCTGGGCGAATTTTTTGCGGTGTCATGACGAGATCTCGCTCTCATGGCTTACTGACGCAGAAAGAAAAGAAGTAATTGATATTTTTGATCCACAGAGAAAATATCAATTTGAGGCCTACACCGCAATGCGTTTAGCTTCCATGTTCAAAGGGGACAAAGAAAAAATATTGGAGGCGTTCCGGATGCTTTTTCTGTCTCCGGGTGCGCATATAATCTATTATGGAGATGAAATCGGCATGGAAAATGAAAAAATATCCGCTGGCGAGGATGTGCGGAGGGTTGTCAGGGGAAAATTTGATTGGGCAATGGCTGATATTGAAATGGCCAGTTCTTCCTCATTGTTTTCAAATATTAAAAATATAATAGCAGAACATGCGGAAGGAAAATAAAAATTTGATCATCCTTTGCGCCGCGGTGCTGTTCTTGGGCACAGGATATTTGGCGTATCAAAATTCACTGCTCAAAGACGAAATTGCATCAGTCAAAAAAGAATTTGCGGACAAAAAGAACGAATTGGAAGCGGTAATATCAAATCTGCAAAAAGACCTTGAAACCGCAAAAATTGAGAGGAACGGATGGGAGGAACGCTACAATGCGGAAGTTTCCAAAATAACGTTTCTTGCGGTACAGGTTGAATCCATAAAGGGGACCGTTGGCATTTTGGAAAAGATCAAGCAGACCGACCTTGAGCTTTTGAAGAAGTATTCAAAGATCTATTTTTTAAACGAAAATTATGTTCCTTCGAGCCTCGTTGCAATAGACGCGCAATATATTTTCAATCCCCAAAAAAAATTGCAGATACACGCAGGTGTTTATGGCCATTTAAAAAATATGCTCGATGTGGCCAAAGCGGAAGGAATAAATCTCTCGCTGCTTTCCGCATCCCGGTCGTTTTATGAGCAGGCCGGGGTAAAGTCCGCTTATTCGGTAACTTTCGGCGCGGGCTCCGCCAACCAATTCTCCGCCGACCAGGGATATTCCGAGCATCAGCTTGGCACGACCGTTGATTTTACATCAACTAACGGCGAGCAATTCGCAGGTTTTGATAAATTACCCGCGTATGAGTGGCTGAAAAATAATGCCTACAAATACGGCTTTATATTGTCCTATTCGAAAGGAAACTCATATTATATTTACGAGCCGTGGCACTGGCGTTTTGTCGGCAAACAACTGGCTGCCGACCTTTTCGCGCAAAATAAGAATTTTTACGATATGGATCAGCGCGAAATCGACACTTATCTGCAATTCTTTTTTGATAAATAATTAGCCATAAATAGCTTGTATTTCCAGATAATAGTTTACTAATGTTATACGACGACCGTCAACTTTGTTTAGTAAGCCGGTTTATTGATAATGAATAAAAAATCTCCAAGCGATTGGAGATTTGTTACTTGCTGGATAGGTAGAGTTCGCCGTCTCCTATAAAATGGAGAACGATTTTATCTTCCTTAATTAGTTCATTTACTGCGTCGTCGAGGTCAGAATACCGTCTGCAATTATATACGACAGATTCTGCAGCTTTCATCAACGTGTCGAGCCTCACCGGGCATTTCCGCGCTTGGAGTTGGTGTACTATATTATACTTCAATTCAAGAGTCATTTCTTTTCTTGTTTTCCTTACTTCATCTACAATACTCATTTGGAACTCCTTTCTACGTTTAATATTATCACGCCACATTCAAAAATGCAATAAGGACATAAAAAAAGGCTCGCGAGCCTCTTTAAATTAATCCTTTTTGACGGTTGGGATGCAACAGTCTTTGTGTCCGTCAATAACATAATCAGTCAGCATTTTTATAACATTCGGGCGTTTTTTCTCGATTAAATCATTCAATTTATGTTCTTCCGTGGTTGGACGATGGTTGTCTTTGAAAAGTTCTAGTATCATTTTAAAAATCTCATCATCTGAAACATTCGCGTCATCCAGCATTTTTCTGATCGTTTTTGCGTATATAATTTTCGTCTCCAATTCTGCTTGAATTATAGCATGAATATGATATTATTGAAACCACTTATGCATGAAATTTCGATAGTGGCGGAAGAAATATTCCATATCGGGTCATGGCCAGTGACCAACGCGCTTTTTTTGGCGGGCATTGCGGCAATAGTGCTTATTGCGTTCGCGCTTGTTTTGAGGCGCAAACTTTCGCTTGTTCCCGGAAAATTGCAGGGATTTTTTGAGCTGGCCGTTGAAGCATTGCTTTCGCTGATGGATTCTGTATTGGGCGACAGGCATTTGTCCGAAAAATACCTACCGATAATCGGCACGATTTTCCTTTTTATTCTCACGTCCAATTGGCTAGGTCTTTTCCCGTTCGGTTTTCTGGAAGTCTTGGAAAACGGCCACGTTGTACCGCTTTTGCGGGCTCCGGCGGCCGACCTAAACTTTACTATTGCGCTCGCCATTATCTCGGTATTTTCCGTGAATATTTTGGGAGCCGTTGCAATAGGCACGGTGAAACACCTCTCCAAATTTTTCACAATAAAGAACCCTATCTTTACATTTGTGGGTCTACTTGAATTTATTTCTGAATTCATTAAAATAGTCTCATTCTCGTTTCGGCTGTTCGGGAACGTTTTTGCCGGGGAGGTGCTCCTCATGATAGTGGGGTTTCTTGTCCCGCAGATAGTTCCTCTGCCGTTTCTTTTTTTAGAAACCTTCGTCGGGTTCATACAGGCGTTTATCTTTTCGATGCTGACGCTCGTATTCCTGGGGATGGCCGTAAGCGAGCATGCGGAAGCGCACTAAACAAATGGTCGTGTTTAGGGCATTTTATTAAAAAGTATTATTAAAAAATAATGGAACCGGAAACAGCAAAACTATTTGCGATCGCCATATTGATGGGGGCCGGCACAATTTTTCCCGCATTTGCAATCGGTTGGATAGGCTCAAAAGGGGCGGAATCGATCGGCAGGAACCCGGAAGCGGCCCCGAAGATACAGACGGCAATGATCTTGGCTATCGCTTTCGCGGAAGCCATCGCTATTTACGCGTTGGTCGTATCACTCATCTTAAAGTTCGTAGGTTAATCAATAAGTATTTTTCATGAGCGAGCTCTTTCATCAACTTGGCGTTGATTGGAAGCTCCTGCTATCGCAAGGAGTAAATTTTTTGATTTTGCTCGCAGTGCTTACTTTTGTCCTGTTTAGGCCGCTGCTTAAAGTTCTGGAGGAGCGCAAAAAAAAGATAGAGCTAGGCCTCAAAGTCGGAAAGGAAGCGGAAGAGCGCCTTTTGGCAATAGACAAGATGAAAGAAGAAAAGCTCGGCGAGGCGGAAAAAATGGCGTTTGAGATAGTAAAAAAAGGCGAAGCGGAAGCCAAAGCCGGCGCCGACAAGATAATCATAGAGGGCGGTAAAAAGGCTGATGACATATTGAAAGAAGCCGGACAGATTGCGGAACGGAGGCAGGAAGAAGCTCGGCTCGCAATGGCGAAGGAAGCAAAGACTCTGGTGCGCGCGGCTATAATCAAGACCGTACAGCTGGATCCGAATGCGGTTGACGCAGCTTTGGTGTCGCAGGCCGTGGATGAGATTTCAGGTTTATCCGCTAAAATATCACGGGGATGAAGTATCCGGCTGAATCATACGCGAAGGCATTTTTAGAAGCGCTGGAGGAGCACCCTTCCAAAAAGGACCATATTATAAAATCTTTTTTGGGAGCTGTTTACAAGAATGGAGATGGGCCGGCAATAGAAAAGATACTGAATTTGATTACGCAAAAAATAACGCGCGGCGCGGGCGGACGCGTTGTATCGGCGGAATTTGCAAGGCCATTATCGGATAAATTGATATTGGAATTTAAAAAAGAATTTTCCGTAAAGGACCATGTTGAAATATCACTAAGGCCAGAGCTTGTCGCTGGAGTAAGAGTTTTGATAGACGGGGAAAAAGAGCTTGATATGACTCTTGCGAAAAAAATTAATAAATTATTGCAATGAAAGAAATAATAGAAAAATTAAAGCGGGACATTGTAGGCTTTGAGGACAAAGCCGAATTTGCGGACGTCGGAATTGTGACCGAGGTTGGGGACGGCATTGCCAAAATTTCGGGGCTAAGGAACGCACTTAGCCAGGAAATTTTGTTAGTGGAGGCCTCATCGGGCGTATTGCCGGCGGTGGCGTTCAACCTTGAGGAAAGTTCCATCGGCGCGGTAATCTTGGGCGAAGCGGAAGGAGTAGCCGTCGGCAACCGTGTGAAAAAAAGCGGAAAAGTTCTTTCACTGAAAGCCGGGGACGAACTTTTGGGCAGAGTTATCGATCCGTTGGGAGAACCGCTAGACGGCAAGGGAGTTGTTTTTAAAGATGTTTCAAAAGTAAAAGACTATCCGTTGGAGCGCAAAGCTCCTTCGGTTCTTGAGCGCGAATCGGTTTCGGCACCGGTGCACACGGGAATAAAATCTATCGATGCCATGATTCCCATAGGCCGCGGCCAGCGCGAACTTATCATCGGCGACAGGCAGACCGGGAAAACAGCTATCGCGCTTGATGCGATTTTGAACCAAAAGCAGGATGCCGAAGGCACCGGAAGAAAACAGGTCATCTGCATTTATGTTGCTGTCGGACAAAAAAATTCAAAGATAGCGAAAATTGTAAAAATGCTGGAAGAGAATGAAGCGATAAAATATACGATTGTGGTTTCCGCACCTGCTTCGTCACCCGCCTCAATGCAATTTTTAGCACCGTTTGCGGGATGCGCGATAGGAGAATATTTCATGGATTTGGGCAGAGACGCACTTATTATTTACGACGACCTTTCAAAGCACGCAGATAGCTACAGACAATTGTCTTTGCTTTTGCGGAGGCCTCCGGGAAGAGAGGCCTATCCGGGAGATATTTTTTATTTGCACGCGAGACTGCTTGAGCGTGCGGCAAAACTTTCAAAAGAAAAAGGGGGAGGTTCGCTGACCGCCCTTCCGATAATTGAAACAAAATTGGGCGATGTCTCCGCGTATGTACCGACGAACGTGATCTCAATAACCGACGGACAAATTTATCTTGGGTCAAACCTTTTTTATCAGGGAGTACGGCCTGCCATCAACGCCGGGCTTTCCGTTTCGCGCGTGGGCTCCGCCGCACAGACGAAAGCGATGAAAAAGGTGGCAGGCAAATTACGGCTCGAGCTCGCGCAGTTCAGGGAACTGCAGGCGTTCGTCCAATTTGCGTCTGATTTGGATGAAAATACAAGGAAGCAGATAAAGCGCGGGGAACTTTTGACCGAGGTCTTAAAGCAGGCCGATGGAGAGCCGGCGGCGGTCGCGATGGAAGTTGCCTCAATATTCGCGGCGATAAACGGATTTTTGGATGATGTGCCGAAAAAAGACATCAAAACTTTTGAAAAAGAACTTCCGGAATTTATATTCAAGATGCATCAAAAAGAGATAGTAGAACCTTTGAGTCGCGGCGAATGGAACGAAAAAATAGAGGAGGCCTTAAAGAGTGCCATCAACAGTTTTAAAAATATGAAAAAAGCGAACTAATATGGCTGAATCTTTACAAAATATAAAATCTAGGCTGGGCGCCGTAAAAAACATCGGGCAAATTACAAAAGCGATGGAAGTGGTTTCCGCCACCAAAATGCGCAAATCGCAGGAAACGGCTTTGGGCTCGCGCCCATACGCTTTTTTTGCGCTGGAACTTCTGGAAAAACTTTTAAAAAACGAAGATCTATTGCCGCCCGGGAAGAAGTCCGACTTCCCCGGGAAGTCGGACTTCGAGGAGGGCGGCTTAATGGCTGTGCGCGAAATTAAAAAAACTCTTGTTGTTGTTGTTGCTTCCGACAGGGGGCTTGCAGGGTCTTTTAACTCCCAGATTTTCAGGGCTGTTGACGTGCTTTTGGCAAAAGATAATTTTGCAGGCGAGCCCGCGCATGAATTTGTATTCGCGGCCGTCGGCAAAAAAGCTGAAAATTATGTTTTAAAAAATAAATGGACATTGCTCGCAAAATTCCAGGGTTTCGGCGATTTTATTGAAACAATGGAAGTGTCTCCGCTGGCCGAGTTTTTAACGGAAGGGTATTTAAAGGGAAAATTTGACAGGGTGCTGGTCGCCTCCACCCATTTCAGAACGGCGCTTTTTCAGGAAGTTTTAACGCGGCAAATTTTGCCGTTTGATTTGCGCGACATAGAAAAAACCGTAAAAGAAATTGTGCCTGAACGCGGCCGGTATGCTGACTTGGGAGCTCGGCTCCCAATTGGGGGCCGAGCTCCCTTCGACTACATTCTTGAGCCAACTCCGGCTGAAATTCTAAATTCGCTTATACCGCATCTTTTTAAAATGCAGGTTTACCATATTATTCTGGAGGCGAATGCCTCGGAGCACTCCGCGAGGAGGGTGGCGATGAAGAGCGCGGCGGACAACGCGGATGAGATTTCAACAAATCTTTCTATTTCGTACAATAAAGTTCGCCAGGCATCTATTACCAGTGAATTGATTGAGATTACGGGCACACAAAGCGCATTAGCATAATTAATTTCCGAATATGAACAAAGAAACAAACAATAAAGGAAAAGTAATTCAGGTCATCGGACCTGTCGTTGATGTTGAATTCGGCGAATCCGCAATGCCTGCAATCGGAGGCGCGCTCGCGATTGAGATCGGCGATAAAAAAATTATTTTGGAGGTCGCAAAGCATCTGGAGCCAGGCAGGGTACGCGCGTTCGCGCTAGCCTCAACAGACGGTTTGGCCAGAGGAACCGAGGTAGAAAATACGGGTGAAGGATTAAAAGTCCCCGTCGGGCAGGAGGTTTTGGGCAGAGTTTTTAATGTAGTAGGCGAGCCAGTGGACGGCAAGGGCGGGAATTTCAAAAAATATTGGGAAGTAAAGCGGCAAGCTCCGAGCCTCATTAAGCAATCTACAAAGACCGAAGTTTTTGAAACAGGAATTAAAGTTATCGATCTTTTGGCACCTTTTATAAAAGGAGGAAAAGTCGGATTATTCGGAGGTGCGGGAGTTGGAAAAACGGTTCTTCTGATGGAGCTAATCAGGAATGTGGCGCAGGAATCGGGAGGTGCTTCGGTTTTTGCGGGAGTTGGCGAACGGACAAGAGAAGGAAATGACTTCTATCACGAAATGCTGGAGTCGGGAGTTATTGATAAAACAGCGCTTGTTTTCGGGCAGATGAACGAGGTTCCCGGAGCGAGACTGCGCGTTGCGCTCTCGGCGCTCACGATGGCGGAATATTTCAGGGACGAGGAAAGAAAAGATGTTCTTCTTTTTATAGACAACATTTTTCGTTTTTCGCAAGCGGGTTCGGAGCTCTCAACCCTGCTCGGGCGTCTTCCTTCGGCCGTCGGTTACCAGCCGACTTTGGCGAATGAAATGGGCGAGCTTCAGGAAAGAATTACTTCAACTAAGGACGGCTCAATTACATCCGTGCAGGCAATTTACGTGCCGGCGGATGATATTACGGATCCCGCGCCTTCGGCAACATTCGCGCACCTAGACTCAACAATAGTTCTTTCGCGCGCACTTACCGAGATAGGTATTTATCCCGCGGTTGACCCGCTTGGTTCCAATTCAACCGCCTTGAATCCAAAGATTGTAGGAAAAGAACACTATGAAGTGGCGCGCAGAACCCAGCAGATATTGCAGAGATACAAAGAACTGCAGGACATCATTGCGATTTTGGGAATGGAGGAATTGTCAGACGAAGACAAAATTCTTGTGGGGCGCGCCCGCAGAATCCAAAAATTCTTGTCTCAGCCGTTCTTTGTTGCGGAAACTTTTACAGGACGGAACGGTAAATTCGTAAAATTGGCGGAAACAGTGCGTGATTTCAAAGATATTTTGGACGGAAAATATGATGATAAGCCCGAGGACTTCTTCTATATGAAAGGAATTTTAGGCGAATAATATGCGTTTAAAAATATTATCTTTAAAGGGTGTTCAATATGACGGCGAGGCGAAGGGGCTCAATGTGAAAACAGGGGCCGGGGAAATCACGGTTTTGGACCACCACCTGCCGTTGATTACCGATTTGAAAAAAGGAAAAGCGGTTATTTTTCTGGAAGGCGAAAAAAAAGAAGTTGAAATTGGAGGCGGGTTTTTGGAGGTTGACCGCAGTAACAAAGCGACCCTCTTGATTGATTAAAGGTTTTAGTATATAATACTTTAAAGATAAGGAGGATTATGGTAAAACAAACTGTTATTCATCATAATATCGAGCCTACCCACTACGTCTCAGACGCCTTTATTAGCTGGTGCTTTGACGCCAGATTCAGCGAGCTTCTGGATAAATTCATTGAGTTGCGCAAATTTAAGAACGTAGACCTTGTGAAAATGGCGGGAGGTGGGAAAGCATTTGCCACCCCGGAAGTTGAAACGGAAGAAACTCATTACCTCGGTCAGATTGCCAAATCGGTAAAATTGCACCACACAAAAAGCATTATACTGATGGCGCACGCCAATTGCGGAGCTTACGGAAAACATTTTGAAGATAAGGCGGCGGAAGAAGCGTTCTACGCTGGTGAGCTCAAAGCCGCAAAAGAAACTGTCGCTAGTTTTTTGGAAAAAAATGAAATTAAAATACCCATAGAAACGTATTACGCCGATTTCTCAGGCCTTCACCTTATTACTTAGCCCCGCCCTGCGGGGTTTTCATTTTCATGGTAAAATTAAACTATGAAACGCAATATTTATATTTTCTTATTCGTTGTTTTAGGGGTTATTCTTCAGTTTTTGGCGCATGCGCTTATTGAGATGTGGTATATCGGCCTGCTTTTGGCCAATTTTCCGATATACGGTTTCGGGCTGACCTGGGAAACATGGGTTTTGATACATAATGTTTTAACCGTCGCTTTCCTGCTTGCGGGCGCGTGGATAGGGCACAAAGAGGGCATTTATTGGTGGCGGAAAATATATGAGGAAAATCTTATTGCCGGTTGGAAGAAAAAAGTGATTCCGGTTAAGTGGCTAATAATAGTGTTCGTTCTTTTATTTGTCGGCAGCGCTTATTGGTACTACGTGGATGATATAAAACCTTATTTAAATAAAAATATTGGTCCTGTTATCGAGGATCAGGATTTTATACGTCAGCAAGTGATTTGGCAGCGAGAACGGGAGCAAGAAGAGGCTCTGCGCAGTGTGTCAGCACAAGAAATACCGGAGAAATTAGTTTGTAATACTGACAATGACTGCGTGCTATGGCTTTGTGCTGGCGCCTTAAACAAGCAGTGGGCAAAATCAGCGCCACCCGATTCGCCGTGCATGATGTATCAAGGATATACGGCGCAATGTATAGAGCAAAAATGCACCGCTGTGAAGTAATAAGATAGAATCCACTTTTAAATTTATAAAATAATATTTAACCATGAATCTCAAAATTATCGTCGTCTCGCTTACCGCAGGAATACTGCTTTTTATCGGCTATTTGGCAAGTTTTAAATATTTAAAACTTGCACCGGAGCCCGTATTTTGCACGCAGGAAGCCAAACAGTGTTCGGATTGGTCTTATGTCGGTCGAACCGGCCCGAAATGCGAGTTTGCCGCTTGTCCAAGATTGAAGTCCGACTTCAATCAAATAGATACCTCTACCTGGAAAATTTATCGCAATGAAAAATACGGGTTTGAGGTGAAATATCCAGCCAATTTAATTCAAAAAATTAATGACGACGGTTTTCCTACCATTTATACATCGGACGGATGGTATTCGGGATTGAGTATTAATACCGCATCTCTCGACACACTATTTAAGGTCGGCAACGATTCTTATAAATTGCAATACGACCGAAACACAAATGAATGGATTCGTGGCACATTTGACGATACCAAAAACGATTTTGTCTTTAAACCAAATTGCGAAGAAATAATGCCATTAGGTGCCCAACGTGCGCCTTCCTATGCAATGGGAAGAGGACACACAGTAGAGTACGCGGTTATTTTAAGAGATAAATTTTTAATTTTTTCTGAAGCTCCCGATGAACCGATTGTCCCGCCTTGGGCTAGCGATATTTTCAATAAAGTGCTTGGTACTATTAAATTTAATGACCCCGGGTCAATTTTAAAAGCCATTTGTAAATGATGTTTAAAACAACCATTCCCACTTTTAAATTTATAAAATAATATTTAACCATGAACCTCAAAATCATCGTCGTCTCGCTTACCGCCGGAATATTGCTTTTTGCCGGGTATTTTGCCGGGTGGAATTATTTAAGGCCCGTTTTCAGACAGAACGGAACAATTTACTTTGAATCAGATCCCTACTTCAAAAATTGGGATTCCGGAAAACAACGCGAATACTGTGCGGCCAACGGCGGAAAAGTTAATGAATGCGGACCGCTTTGCGAGAATTGTGTTGCCACCGTTTGCTCTTTAACATGTGAATTTGCTCCAAGATTGAAGTCCGACTTCAATCAAAACGATGTCTCGGGATGGAAAACCTACAGTAACGAAAAATACGGGTTTGAGGTGAAATATCCCGATAATTTATTTTTAAGCCAGAGGCTGGATTCCATCGGAATATATAATTATATTTGTCTTAAAGGAATAAGTTGTAAATATGAAAAAGATAAAGTTGGAGTTGCGGTTTTAACGATCGCAGTAAAACCGAACAAAGGGCTCACATTGTCAGATGCGTTGGATAATCTAAATTATTTATTTTATTTTCCCCAATACCCTGCGGCTTGCCGCAGGGTTACCTATCTTCCCCATGCTAAAATGAGCGCATGGG
>Ga0209211_10000650_pt1 | contig 69450 bp, 97 predicted proteins | sample RifGroA2_FD_183992 | JGI IMG/M metagenome (GOLD analysis project Ga0209211, IMG submission 183992) | Groundwater microbial communities from Rifle, Colorado, USA - Groundwater A2 (SPAdes) (version 2) | ecosystem: Environmental > Aquatic > Deep subsurface > Groundwater | place: Rifle, Colorado... | reverse complement strand
TAGTAATTGCACGCCTTTAGATAAATAGATTTGTATAATGAAGGCTTGAAATCACATCAATTTTCAAAATTACTTTCTATCTCCAGCTTTATCGGGTTTGTCAGGCAGTAAACACCTGGACATCTTTCTTTTGCAAGTTGCTCTATTTCTTTCAGGTCGCCGTTACCGGAAGCCGCTACAATCAATTTCACGTTTTCTACTATTGGCTCGTCGCCAAGCCCCAGAGGCTTTGTCAAGTTAACCTTATTTTCAACGGCTATTTTCAGCCGCTTCAGTTCCACGCCTTTCTCAGCAGCTACAGATGCAAACGTCTGTGCAAAGCATGCAGCTAGGCCGAATAAGCAGTATTGAACAGGATCAGGCTTCGTGCCAGAGCCACCCATAATAGGAGGACCGTCCGCTTCTACAATAGTTTTACCTGTAGCGTGCTCCAGCGCAGCTGTGAACTGCACGCCTGAGAAATTCCAGTCACCTTCCACGTGTTTTGTTTTGATTGCCTTGCCTTTGTCTGCTTTAACTTCTTCCAGAAAAGCGCCAGCTTTGTCCATATCTAGATTATTTAGTTTCATATTAACACCTCAGGTATAACTAGAAAAGAAAAAAATAAAAATCACTTTCTTCGCATCATTGGGCAGTGCTCTACCATTTCGTCGAATTCTTCGTCAGTGAAGTTCATGTGTTCCTTCATCTCTTTTCTCATCCAGTCTATGTCATCTTGGTCGTGGATAAAATTGCCGCCCATCATCCCCATCATATTCATCATACTGCCCATGCCGAAGCTGTTGTCCATCATAGTATTCTGGTTACTGTTGCTGTGAGCACTTGCGAGACCAATGGACAGTGCCGCTATAGCTGCGATGGCAATCACGACTAACAGATACTTTGATTCCATATCTATCACCATGCAATTATAGAACAAGCCGCAATAACTAGGTTGCCTCTGAAACGGTTTAAAACGGTCAGCGCAGGTCTTTGGACAAAAATACTTTGTATGTCTTTCCTTGTCGTTCTCTCTGTACCAAATTCATTTTGTCCAGCCTGGTAAGAGTTGTAGACACCTTTGCCTTGCTCCATCCAAGGCGTGCACGCAATGAATCCTGTGTTATAGAGCCGGCTCTTTCAATTTCCTTGATCATCTTTTTTTCATCAGCAGAAAGTTTCTTCTTTACTATAGAAAGCGCTTTCTGGCTGCTGTCTACAGTCCTGCGGACGGGAGCCTTTGTCTTTACTCTAGCAGACACAAAAAATCCCATACCCAAAGCGATTATTAATGCAAGTACGTTTGGAACCGCGCTTTGCTGGGAAAGTCCCATCATCTGCTGCATTGCCTCGTACATTGTCCGCGGCGTCTGGACAAAAAATGGTGTTATGAGTATGCTAAGGATAAAGTACGTAACCACAACTACAAAAATTATGAGGAATATTTTTGCCGTCTGATCGAGATGTATCTGGCCTTTCATGTAAAATATATACTCTATAATGAATTAAAAACCCATTCAGCGTTCTTCTCTTTGAAGTATTTGTCCTTAGATACCTGAATGAACAGTGTATTGACAGCTGCGATGTGCTCCTGCATCAAGGCCTTTGTGCCATATATATCTTCAATTGCTCCTTTGCATTTTCCATAGATTGTTGCAAAATCTCCGATAGAGACATCAACGCTTGTTATCTCATCAGCTGGCTTGATTTCGCTGTCTTTCTTTTCTGCTTGAGTCACGCCCCAGCCGCACTTCTGGTGCCGTTGCCATTTCTCAGGTATCTACCCATCGCAGCCCGGACACAGGCCTGGCTTTGCACAAATTTTTGAAAGGATTAAAAGCGTTGTTAAAAATAGGAGTAGTTGACAAACTTTGTACAGGGAACCTACCTATGGCAGCAAATTTCCAGCATTTTGCCTTAAGGCACGAAAGTCTTATAGCTGTATTAGAAGGTATAATTATAGAGCCTGTACGGGTTTGCTGGGCTCGTAGTCTAGCTTGGTAGGATCCGAGGTTCGGGACACCTTTCTTGGAAAGAAAAACTGTACTAAAAGAAGGTGCGATGTACCTCGTGGCCGGAGTTCAAATCTCCGCGAGCCCATTCAGTCCTTTTAAGAAAAGTGCTGCAAACATGAACAAGGTTCATGTTGCACAGCATTGGAAGCAATGCTTGTGGCGGAAAAACATTTTTACTTCTTTTTTATTGAATTATAGTATTCATGTTTCTGCAGTGCCGTGTAGAAGAAAATCACGAACAGCGCGCCATAGAGCATGCTATAGGGCGTGCCCAGAGCAGGATTGAAAAGCACTACAAGATCGAGAAGAGAATAAACAACAAGCGAGTAGGGAACAATCCACCACGTGAGAATCCAGCTCTTTTTTATCACCTTCATGTTGCGTTTGTGAAATGACATGGAGTAGAATTTTCTGTAGACAGGCCAGTTCTTCTTCATAACTTCCCATATATAAACTATAAGCGGGACCGTTGCGATAGCGCCGAGGAAAAAAGCGCCAATGCCATTACCAGAAGAAACCTCTGCCTCAAAACCAAGCAGCGCGAGAACTGCCACGATAAGCGCGATGCCAGGATTCAGGGAAGTTATCATAATTATCACTAATCAAACGGGTTCCTAATAAGGTTTTCTATTTCCATTTGTTCAGGCAATATCCCAATAGAAATTCCATAATTCTTTGCCTCAGCTATTTTTCCCTTTTCACGTTCAGAGAATTCGAATACTCTATTTCTAAAAATAACTATCATCTTGTCATCCTTACATATATGCATGTACCATCCCTGCTTTATGGCTTTTTTTGCCTTTTCTACGAAATCGTCCTTCTTCTCAACTTCTACATGATGAAAATGCAGAAGACCTTTCTCATCTTCATTCTCAAGAAATGATTTTTTAGTATTCACAATCCTGACTAAATTCAAAAGACTCGGATCATCAAGACTTTCCTCAATAATAACGCCTCTCCACGCCATAGAAATCACAGTTTTCTTGCTATAGTTATAAAACCCGTGTGTACAATCTGGGAGGGTATAGGGTGAGTAAAACCTGCAACGCTTGTCCACTCTTTCTGGACGTTTTCCACGGTCTTTATTTTCTTGAAGGATTTTTCCATGGATTTTCTGCAGGCAATCTGCTGCTCTATGTGCGGGCTGTATACAACAAGCCACCCGTTCTGTTTCAGCGCTGTGTAAATTTTTGGTATTACCTTTTCAGCACCCTTCATGTCCATAGTAACCAAATCAAAGTTCTTTCCTGTAAAGTCTTCACCAGGCTTGTTAACGAGTTTTATATTTTTGAATCCGCTGCGCAAAATATTTTCTTTTATTATCGCAGCATGCTCCTTTTTAATTTCATAGCAGGTGACCGAGCCATTGGGCACCAGATTAGCAATAAACAGTGCGAGAAATCCCGAGCCTCCGCCAAGATCCAAACAGCGCCAATTAGGGCGAAGTCCTGTTTCAGAAATAATAGCTCCTGCATCCTTCCTGGTAATTATCTGCGGCCCGCGCTTGTATTTTCTTTCCGTGTCGATGTAAGACATAAATAAGAATTGAATAGGAAGAGATTAAAGTCTAGAAAAATCTTGTTATGGTCGGCAGAAAAACTTTTGCCCTGTCAATTGCCGGAATAATTTTTCTTTCATAAAAGCTTAGGGGAGCAAGTTGATGTAAAGCCACAAGAGCTGTATCGTAATCCATTCTTGCTACCTGAGGTAACAAACTGTCTGTATAAAGACCGAATAATTTTACAGCCCGTTTATATCCGTATTCATGCGCCAAATGGGAGAAGAATTCATCGCCTTCACAATCAGGTGCAAATGGCCATTTTATGTTATCATACGGGGCGCCTTTTTCTTTCAAATAAACCAAGGCACCGTAGTGCCCGACACACTCTATAATGTAACGTCGTGAGTTTATTTCATCATGCGTCTTCGGATGTCTTATTTCAGGATTGACTATTCCATGAAGCAGATGAGAAACTTCTTCTCCCAATGCGGTATCGTCGTCTGTCATGTGAGGTTCAAAAATGAGCGTTCTGGGATAAACACATCTTGTTCGCGTTCCTATTTCTGTGACGGGTTCGCCAAACGTTTGCATTTCGGCATCGGATATTTCAAATTTAGATGAGAGCACAGCTATTGCGGCTCTTACGTTTTCCCTTATTTTTTCATGGGCATTCATGCGTCTAGTAAAATCATAAACTTCTTATAATAACTTGAGCAATTTATATTATGGCAAAATATCAGGAACTTAGCCCAAAAGCTCTTTCAATGGCATCAGCAATATTTGGAGTTGTTTTCTGGATAGTAGGCGTTATATGGCACGGAGCAATGGCGCAGCCATCAATGATGGGTTACATGTACCCCCGTTTTTCTTTCATCACCCCTATGAACTCCATAGCACTACTGATAGTATTGGTGGTGGCATTCTACATATCGGGATGGCTCATAGCGTACTTTTACAACTGGAGCCTGAAGAGAAAGTAAGTAAATGCGATGTAACAAGCTTCGATATGTTTAGAAAGAGTTTTACTTTTTGTAGACAGGCTGCTTTGTGAGTGTTAGCGAACCAAAATAAGTAATATGTTTCTTTTCCAGTAGGAATTTTCTTTTCCAAAGAAAAGGGTTAATTATTTGCCGAATCTTCTCCGCCTATCAGAGAATTCCATCAGCGCTGCGTCAAAATCCTTCTCCTGTATGGCAGGCCATTTTTTGTCCGTAAAGATAAGTTCGCTATAAGCAGACTGGAATGGCAAAAAGTTTGACAGCCGTTTTTCTCCGCCTGTCCTCAATATCATGTCAGGGTATGGCTGGCCATTTGTGTAAAGGTGGTGTCTGACCAAAGTTTCGTCAACATCCGAAGGCTTTATGGTCCCTTTAAGCCCTTCGAGAAGAATCTGCTTGACCGCATCTGTGATTTCCTGCTGCCCTCCGTAGGCTATGGCAATATTAAGTGTGTGTTTCTTGTAATTCTTTGTTCTTTCCGCTACGAGGAACATCTTTTCCTGCAACGCATCCGGAAGAATGTGTGTTCGTCCTATGAACCTTACCTGCACCGCGAACCTGTGAACAACATGGTCTGCTGTCTTAAGGATATCATCCATTTCATTGCCAAAATACTTTAAAATAAGTTGCAGCTCTTTCTTTGGCCTTGTCTGGATGTTTTCCAAAGATAGGACATAAGCCGTGACATCCTTTATTCCGCGCTCGCAGGCCCAGCCAAGAACTTGTCGTGCCTTTTCAAGACCTGCTTTATGGCCTAGCCAAGGCCTCTTCATCAGCTCGCGGGCAAAACGTCTATTGCCGTCAAGTATGATACCTACGTGTTGTGGAAGCATTTTTTACCTCTCTTAAATCTTACATTTACTATAATTTAAATCCTAGGGTGAACTACCATTCTAATGCTTTACATTAAGAATGTGGCTTCCTGTTTCTTCGAGATTACTTGCCTGCATCTCTGCAAGTAGAGGTTCTCTCTCCACAGGCGTAGATTCGGACAGTTCCTGCCCTAATGCCCTTTTGAGTATGTTTATTGCGGAATTATAATCTCTGTCTATTTCTAAACCACAAGTGCATTTATGTGTTCTATTCCAGAGGTGTTTTGGAACTGTAATCCTGCAATTTGAACATATTTGCGTCGTTTCTTCAGGTTCGACCTTCATAACCTGAACACCAGCACTCTCAGCCTTGTATTCGAGCATCTGGACGAACCTTGACCATGAAGCATCCATGATATTTCTGCTGTTATATGAAACCTCTATAAGATTTTTGATATTCAAGTCTTCGACTGCTATGAAACCAAAATTGTTCACATAATGTCTAGATAGTTTGCGCAAGAAATCTGTTCTATGATTCATTATTTTTTCGTGTATTTTCGCAACCCTAACTTTTTGTTTCTCTCTATTTCTCGAATCCTTGGTCTTTCTAGAAAAACAGGTTTGTTCTTTTTTTAACTTCCTTATGAATTTGTTTAAATACTTAGGAGAGTCGAAATGAGTGCCATTACTGTCATAAATGTAATTATTTATGCCTAAATCGATACCAACACTATTTATCCTATTCGTTTTTTGTTTGTTACCCTCTACTTCCGTAATTATAGATGCAAACCATTTTCCAGAAGGATACCTCTTTACTGCAACTTGTTTTATTTTGCCATCTATTTCTCTGTGCATAATGAACGGTATTTCACCAATTCTAGAAAGCCATAATTTATCATATCTTGTATTATTCTTTATTATTTCAAACCCATACTGGTTGTAATTAAAAGTCCTAAATCTATCTTTGCTCTTGAATCTTAATCTTCCGACCCTTTTGCCGTTATTTTTTAACTTAGCTAAAGTGCGAAGGCTTGAAAAAAGGCGATAATTTTCATATTGCAAAACCTTTGCATATGCATTAAGCAGTTCTGGGTTTTCTTCTTTGATCTTTAAAATAGAGTGTTGAAGTTCTTTTTTGCTCTTTTTTCCTTTGTTCAGTTCTTCCAGAAGTTTATTGTATACAAACCGACACATTTCAAGAGTCCATAACATTTTCGTCTCTTGTTCTTTGGTTGGATAAAGTCTGTATTTATAAGCCCTTTTTATTTTCATTTTTAATCAACCTGTTGAGTATTTCGTCGTAAGTTTCTCTTTTTGTTATTCTAAGTTTTTTCAATCTTTCTAATGTATTTTTTTCTATTTGTATAGTAGTTCTTTTTTTCATACATAACATATACATAACAAATTATAAATATTTATTGGTTTATACGTATGATAAACATAGTAACATTTAACGTAATATAAAAGTTTTGGTGCATTACAAACGTGCTATTTTGGTGGTAATAAATGCTGGAAATATTGCTGATTGCTGTCGCCGGTTCCGTTTTAGCTGGCCTGTGGGACCTCAAGACCACAGAAGTTCCTGACCAGCTGCCCATTGGCATGGTAATTGTTGGCATAGCCTACTGGATTCTCCAAGGCTTTTTAGGGGACTGGTATCCGTTCACTGTTTCCATCATAATAGGCACAACCCTTCTAACCGTCGGTTTAGTCATGTACAAAAAAGGCCAGTGGGGCGGCGCTGATGCGTGGATTCTTGCAGCCATCGGTTATATGGTGCCTGTCTATAATGGCATATTCATATTGCCCTACCTGATGAACTTCATGCTTGTCAGCATATTTTACACCATTGCCTATTCAATAATAATAGGGCTTCTAAACAGGTCAGTGTTAAAATACGTCGCCAAGGATTTCCGTGAAAATTTGAAATTTATACTTGGCGTGCCTGCTGGTGTGATTATAGCGATACTCGTAGCTTCCACATCTGTGCCCAGAATTATTACCTTAATCCCAAAACTGGTGCCATTAATATTCCTGCTTCTAGTTTTCTGGCGCTATGCCTTTGTCATTGAAAAGCACGTATTCCGCAAAAGAATACCAGTAAGCAAATTGAGAAAAGGCGACGTTCTGGAAGGCGGCAATTGGGTAGGCCTCACAGACCAGCAGATTAAGAAGTTGAGAAAGCGGAAACGTTTCGTTGTGGTAAAGGACGGCATGCGCTTCGTGCCCGTCTTCGCTATAGCTCTGGTGCTGACACTGCTCTTCGGAAATCTGTTTTTTGTGATTCTGGGTTAATTAAGGAAAATAAAGGCGATTTTAATCTGGACGATTGCGCACAAAAATGAGAAATGTTACTATTAAATTCTGTCTGCTATTTACAGGATTAGTGCCAACCAAGATGGCTTAATTATTCTTTCCTCTTGCCGGCTTTCTTGATTTCCGCTACGAATTTTCTGATTAGCTCTTCGGGATTTTTGCTGTTCTCGGCAGCGGTTCCTATCTGGATCCAGTCAGCGCCCGCTGTTATGATGTCGCTGGCCTGCTGGGCTGTTTTGATTCCGCCTGCCACAAGATATGGCACGTCTATCGACTTCCTGACCGCTGCAACCATTTCCACCGGAACTGGCGCAAACGCAGCAGAGCCTGCATCTGTAAATATTATTCTGTGTCCGGAAAATTGTCCTGCCATCGCAAGGGCTGCTGCTATTTTCGGTTTTGCTCGTGGTACAACATTTGCATCGCCAACCCAGCCCACTGTACCGCCTGGTTCGACAACAATGTACCCTATGGGTAGCGGCTCTATCTTAAGTTCCTTGATAAGCGGCGCCGCTAGAGTCTGTGCCTGGGAAATATAATAAGGGTTTCTACTATTAAGCAAAGACATGAAATAAATTGCATCTGCGTGGGGTGTGATTGTAGCTATGTTTCCAGGAAACAAAACAACCGGCACATCCACCTTTTCCTTTATGCCCTTTGTTACAGTGTCAAGAAGCTGACCCTGCGCGTTTATCGAGCCGCCGACAGCTATTATGTCAGCGCCTGCTTTGTGCGCAGCAACACCAGTAGCAATTGCCTTCTCTCTGCTTGGATAGTCGACCGGATCAATTATTACGGAAAGTATGCCGCCGGTTTCCTCTATTTTTTTCAATATGTATTTTTCCGTTTTTCCAATGTTCATAATTATCAAATCAAGCCAGACTTTTTAAAGTAATTCACAGTTTCCCCTATTGCTTTTTTAGTCGTTACCGGTTTAAAGCGTAGAACTGTTTGTATCTTCCTCGTCGAAACAGTCCTGTCTAGTATTATTCTGTCGATATTTGATTTTTCCATTATTGACTTTGGTTTTTTGCCTCTCAGCCTGGATGAAATCCTGTGAGCAGTAGAAAATATTCTTACTGCAGCGACCGGTAAGCTTTTCTTTGTCATCTCTATGCCCAGTGACTTGCAAAGCATTCTATAGAATTCCCTGTACATTGGTGTATCACTGGTGGCAACATGGAAAATCTGGTCATAGGCCTTTTTGTTTCCTATGCATTTTGCAATCAGCGAGGCAACATCATCCACATAGGCCACGTGAAAATGATTTGAGCCGCTGCCGATAAGCGGGAATCCTTTTTCCGCGGCTTTTATCACATCAAGCCAGATTTTGCTTGGGCCGAATATCACAGGTGCTCTAACTATGGTGTAATTCATGCCCGAATTAATTATAACATCTTCCGCATCACGCTTAGACTTTTCGTAGTTTGTCTTTGGATTCCTTTGTGAATCCTCCTTGGCAAATTTTGTCTCGCCAAGAGCGCCGGTAGAACTCATATGTATAAGCTGTTTGACCTTGTATTTTTTGCAAAGCTCTATGACGTTCCTAGTTCCGTCTACATTTACCTGAAACAAATTACTGTCGTACTCGTCAAGAGTCGCGACAAGGTGAATAACAACATCAGCAGGAAACGCCTTTTCCAACTCGTCAGGATTTGTTATGTCACCGAGTACGTAGGAAACTTTCTTAGACCCTGTCGGCATGCTTCTCGAAAAGACCGTAACTTTGTGTTTTCCGAGTTTTTCCACTACTCGCTGTCCAAGGAACCCCGTCCCGCCTGTAACAAGTATCTTCATAGGACTAATGATTCAGAAACAGATTAAAGCATAATTAATGCGAATGCTAATGAGCCAAATTTATAACTTGAGGTTTAGTTTTGCTAAACCTAAGTCTCAAAATGAAACAGAGTTCCATTCTAGAGATAAGTTTCTTTCTCCCAAGGGTCTTTCTTTACCAAAGAAAGGAGCTTATTCCACAACAATAGGAATCCGGTTGTACATGCCGCGCATCATGCCGGCTATTTCTTCTATCTTACGTTCTAGTCTTTCAACGCGCGCGCCCAGTGGTGCGAGGTCCGGTGCTTCTATGTTGCGCAGCCTCTGCTGCATGTCAGCTACTTGCCTTAGATATTCCTCACGGCTGACAATATTTGGCAGCCTCCTGTCAATTGACTTTGCAAACTCATTCAGCTGCTGCGTAAGCAGCTTAACGGTCATCAGTTTCATGTTGCTTTCCATGTCCTGGATGCGATTGTTGATTTTTGTGACATCGCTACTTCCAGCCTGCCCAGTTTCTATATCACGAACCTGTCCGAGTTCTGTCTCAACATTACGAAGCCGTTTCTCCAGAGATTGACGTGTCACCGACTCCTCTTCCAAAGAATCCTTGGCAGCTTTCATTTCTTCAGCAAGACGTTCAATATCATGAATCTCCATGCTGTCAATCTTTTCCGTCTTTGATTCCAGGTCCATGATGCGTTTTTCAAATGACTGCCTGCTCACTGATTCCTCTTCCAGCATTTCCTTCGCTTCCTTGAGATGTTTTGCCATGTCCTTTACATCATGCGCTTCCATATCCTTGAACTGGTCAAGTATGTCATTAATATGCTTATCAAATTTTCTCTCAGCTCGCCTTAGCTCTTCCAACTTTGACTCAATGGAAGCAAGCCTCTCCTCTGTTGCCTGTTTATTACCCATTTCCGAGCGAATAGATTCACGTGCATCCTTTAGCTGTCTCGACAGTCTTGCGATGTCTTCCATCTCAACGCCTTTCAGCTCCTCTAGCGTATTACCAATCCTTCTTATGTCGCGTGCCTCTATGTTTTTCATAGCCTTGATATCATCTATCTCAATTCCCTTCATTTCCTCGACAAGGCTGTTTATCTTTTTTACGTCGCTTAGCTCCATATTCTTGAATTTTGATAGTGATTCGCCGATGTCTTTTATTTCACCGAATTCTGTGCGTTTGAAATTCAAAATAGCATTATTTATTTCCTTTACAAGTTCTTCTCTATAATTCTCTGCATCAAAATCCTTGAACTTGTTTGCAACAGCTCTGGTCTCTCTAAGACTCTTTTCAAGGTCATCAAGATGATTTTTATTCACAAGCGTCTCATTCAACTTGTTGTCTATGAAATCAACGCGGTCTTTGATTTCCTCAGGATTGAGTGCAACAATACCATCAAGTGACTCCTTCAGATTGGTTAGTTTTTGATCCAAGTTTTTGACTTTTTGTAGAATATCCTCATTGGAGGTTTTGTCAACCTTTCCTGTCAGCGAATTGAGTCGCTGTTCAATATAACCCAGCTTCTCAAAGTACTCCATGTTATTGTCTTTGAACCGTGCCAGCATTCCCTCATTCAGTCTCTCCAGTTCCTTTTTGTAATTATCACCGAAGTTTGTGTTTGTGACTTCTTTGAGCTGTTTTTCAACATTTTGTACACTTAACTCCATTTTCTTTTCCAGTTCCTTCATGTGACCCTTTAACTCACGTAGCTCGTTTACCTCTTCTACTGCTTCCTTGATCTTGTCCATTTTTCCTTCGATGAACTTTACCTTTGGCATGAGCTCATGTTTAAGCTTGTCAAGTTCGGCGCGCGTGACCTGCAGTGATTTCTTGAACCTCTCTTCGATTGCCTTGTCTCTGGGCGACTTGAGAAGCGTTTCCACCTGTCCTTCCAGCTTGTCGAGTTTTTTTGACTGAAGGCGCGAATATTCCTTTTCATCAGAAAAAGTTTCCTTTATTTTCTCCACCTCATCCGAATAATCAGGCCTGGAAAGCTCTGTTTCTATCTTTTCTGTTTGCTCCTTCACGAACTCTGCTATTGCTTTTATGGATGCTTCCATTTCCTTTAATTTTTTTTCTATATCTGTCATATTAAGCACGTCCTAGTATTCTCTGCACGCTTGAAAGTAAATCTGAATCATCATCAAGTACCTCTCTGACTGTTTTCACTTTCTTCTTATGAGTATGATGCTCTGCAACATGCTCTTCAACCTCATCGACAGGTTCATCTACCGGCCGCATTTCCACGGTGTTCGGTGTCTGGAGTGAATTTATTCTTTCCTCAAGCGTTGCTATCTTTGTCTCAATTTCAGTTTGTGAGGGCATGGCGCTTGCATGCGAAGCCAGTTCGCTTTCAACCCTTGTAAGGCGCTCTGAAACATCAGGAACATTTGGTATTATTCCAAAGTCAAGCCCGTCCCTTATTTTTTCCTTCATCTTTGTGTTTTCCAGCTGCAAAAGCAAAAGCAGGTCCTCGAGTTCCTGTACGTGGTCCTCGACAGACGTCTGTGGCTGCTCGGGCTGCTGTTGATTAAGGCGCTTTTCCAGCTCAATAAATGTGATTTTCAGCTTCTCCTCGAGGCGGTTGAAGCGCTCCTCCAGCTCGGTAAGCTTGTCTGTCATAATTATTTACTTTACTTGAGGCACTATATATTGTTTTTTCTACTGAGAAGAACTAAAGACAGAGCTATAGGTCCTTATCTCTTCCTGCTTTTTCGCTTTGCCTTGACTCTTTTCCTAACAAACTTGCGTCTTTTTTTATCTTTTCGTTTCCAGCATTTAGTAAAGTCAAACCTGAGCCACAAAAGCCATAAAACAATTATCACTGCTATAAGTCCCCAGCTCCAGATTACCGCATGAACTATCTGGTAGTTAGCTAAATCAAATGTCCGCACATAGAAGAACATGAAAACTATCCTGAGTAGGTTAATAACAAATATAACTGGTATCAGAAGCAAACCAGCCAGTTTGCGTCTTAAAGGAAACTCGGTTGCCATTACCAAGGCAAAGAACGCGAGCATGCTTTTCCAGCCCGTGCAGTCCCAGTTTATAAAAGCCCCCCAGTTGCCGTTCCTTATTGGTATGGAAATAAGCAGGTCATGCGCCGTAGGATTGAAGCCAATGGATTGGAGCATGGCTGTAACAGCGTTCGCGACCAGCAGCTGGAGCTCAACAAGTGTCCAGCCCTCGTAAAGGATTATATAAAGCGGTATCGCGAAAAGATTGAATTTTATGAAGAACCTGAGAACATGTATCAGATTCGTGTCAGCATTCTTTAGCCAGTTGTTTCTTTTTGCCATTAGATAAATTTGTCTTCAGGGATAATAATACTTATCTGGAAGGCATTGTTGCATGAAATGTTGATACAATAAGTGTTGTTAATCATCCTGCAATACGAAGACCGAAACCTATAAAAGGTCCGCTGGTCACCGCTTCGCTATAGACCAGCGGTATTTGTCTGGTTCGGCAAAAAGCTTCTCAGGCTGATCTCCTTTCGGCCCACTCCCTGATTCTTCACGTAATTTCTGATTACTTCAGGTTCTCTTCCAACACTGTCCCAGTACGCCTGTCCTCCCCAGAATCCAGACCCCCAGAAATACCTTTTCTTGACTTGCGGAAATTCTGCTAGAAGTTTTCGGCCAGAATTTCCTTTGAACCATTTGTCAACGTCACACGGATTGTGCGAACGTGTCATGCGAATATCCATGTGCACATGATCGCCGTCAAACCCAATTTCGATGATTGTGATGCCGTGCAGCGCTGCCACCTCGTAGAAAATTTCCTGGCAGCGCGCTTTGACTTCAGGTATGTCAAAGACCTCGTGACAGTACTTGACCTTGTAGCTTACGTGAAACTCCAGCCGATAAACGCTAGAGCTACCTCTATCGAATTCCATGAAATCACCTTTTTATGTTTAGAAAAAGAACATAGCATTGGCTAATCGAGACAGCCACGTTCTTTTGCAGCCTGGGGCTGCTTTTATTATTTATGTCTGGTTAGAGAAATAACTCCGTACAACGATGGGGCTGAACCCCCACCAGTCACGCTTCGCTAGACTGGTGGAAATAATCATTTATAGAAAAAGGCAATCTTATAACGCCTTCAATAGTAGTTGCCGAGATTGTAAATAAATTCAGCTGTGAAGGGAAGCCCTATGCAGAATTTGTTCAATTCCTAAAATTGAGAAGCGAAATAGTTCCGGTGGACTCGGATGTAGCAGAGGAAGCGGGCAATCTAAGAACGCGATTCAGCAAAAATAAAATTAGTATGGCAGATGCGATAATAATGGCGGTTGCAAAAATCAGGAACCTTAAGATTGTAAGCGGCGATGAGTATTTTAGAAATTTGAAAAATGTTATAATGATAAAATAATTTTAGCTCTTTTTGCCCTTTATCATCCTGTAGGTGCCGAATTCCCATGTTACTACTTCATCGCCTTCTACCAGTTGTCCCTTAAACTCCTCGGGTATAACTACCTCATAGTTTGTATAGTCAACCAGATCCATTAGTTGTGCGTGGTCGCCGGACAAAGAAAGAATCTGCGCAGTCTTCTTCTCTATTATAGGTATATCCATCTTTGTGTCTCCGGGGTGAACTATGATTTTTTTGATATCCCCGAAAAGCCCGCTGGCAAACAGGCGTGCCTTGGAAGCGCCATGCTTGCCTGACTTGGATTTCTGCACCTTGTCCACGCGGAAAGGCACGTCATCTATAAGCACATAAGAACCCGACTTGAGGTTTTTGATTTCTGTTTGTCTTTTTTCCATTATTATCACCTAACCATTAAATTAGAACTATATAAATTTTACTTATTCCCTTTTCTCGGTCACGAACTTGATATCTTCTTCCATGAGCGTTTTGCGACCGGCAAAGCGGCTCGCTTTTACTGCCTTTTCAGCCATTTCAAGGCCGAGTTCCTCTATGACCTCGCGCGTCTCTTCAAGCGCCTCCCGGGAAATCCTCTTTACGCCGTATTTCTTGGCGATTCGCTCGAAAGCAAGAAGTGAAAGCATAGAACTAATTGTTTGTCAGATTATAAATATCTGCGACCTAAAAGTCGTAGTATTTTTGCATAAATGCAATAATAGTATTAGATAGCATTTAGTGCAATAAAAGCTAAAATTTATCTTCTGACGTTCTTCGGCAGCTTCATAGTAGTCGCAATGAGCAGGCCAAATATCAGCACAAACCAGAATGATATGAATCTATCAATCAAAAGTCCGCCAGCTGCAGCGCCGCTTGTGACTCCAAGCATCACAAAAGCGCCGGCTCCGAAAAGTTCAACAAGTCCAAGTGATCCGGGCAGCCATGGTATAAGGTAAAGGACAAGTATGACAGACCAGACAATAACAACAACGTCCCATGGCAGGAAAACGCCTATGGCAGCAAAAACAAGCCACATACGACAAAACTCAAGAATCTTTGTCACGAAAGAAATTCCAAAAGCCGAGGCAATGATACTTTTGTCTTTTATCAGAACCTGAAATGCGTTATAGAAAAGTCTAGCATAGTCCCTCTTTTTCACATGCGCAAACTTTGAAATCTTGCGACTGGCAAACCTGACAAGTTTTCTCATCCATCTAGGGTTAAGGAGCAGTTTAAGCAGCCCCACAATTATAACAGCTACTACAACGAGGAAAACTATGAACGACGACGAGAGCGCTGCTGGCAGCTCCCTTGCGTATAGCATGAAAATGATGAAAACCATCAAAAGTGAAGAGGCCAGTTCAGCCAGCGTATCAACAGCTATTACTGCAGTCGCCTCCGAACCATCCATTTTTTTCTTCTTGAGCAGATATATCTTGAGGGGTTCGCCGCCTATCTTGGCTATCGGCGTCAGCATGCTTATTGCCAAATTACTCAGGGTTATTTTGAAAGCGTCAATAAATCCGATATGATAGTGCTTTCTTGCTATGAGCACAAGCCTGCCAGCTAACAACAGCAAAATTGCCGCCTGAATAATTACGGCAGCAGCTATGTACCATGCGTTTGCGGTAAAAATAACATTTAGAACCTCGTTGACACCGAAAAACGCCACAACACCTGCGATAAGAACTATACCTATTGCAAACAGTAATGCTGTTATCATACATTCTCTTTGGAAGCAGCTTATAAGAAATTGTGTGCTGCGCCAATGATGACAATTCATTAACCCATAAGCGCCTAAATTAACGCAATAACAATCTATTAACCTACGAATTCCATTTTTAAAAAGCTTTATAAATACCGCCTATAAAAACATGAAAATCTTTAAATACTTTACTGCTGAAAGTAAAGGTTTATGCCTGTAACACTAAATGTTACTTCAACTGAGTGATAAATTATATTCTGTATGTCTTCAAAATAAAAACATGCGTCTCATGAGACTGTGGTGATAAAAATGTTAGAAAAATGTCCTGAATGTGGTTCCAAACACTTCTACCGCGACCCTGAAAAAGCAGAAAAAGTTTGTGCAAAATGTGGTCTCGTCCTAGAAGAGTCTATGGTAGATACCGGTCAGGAATGGCGCGCCTTTGATCACGACCAGAAAGTCAAAAGAGCAAGAACAGGCGCTCCTCTTACACATAAGCGTCATGATAAGGGTCTTACCACAGAGATAGGTAAAGGTACTACTGAATTGTTCAAAGTTCCGGCTAAAAAGCGTTCACAGTTCTTCCGCATAAGAAAATGGCAAAAAAGGCTCCTGACAAGCAAAGACCGCAACATGTCTTTCGCGCTCAGCGAGCTCCAGAGATTGATTAGCTTCCTAGGTCTTCCGAAGACGTTGCACGAGGAAGTTGCAAAGCTCTACGAAAAGGCATTGCAGAAGAGCCTTGTTCGTGGCCGCTCAATCGAGTCAATAATTGCTGCTCTTGTTTATTCCCTTTCGCGCGAGTATGAAACACCACGCACACTGACGGAAATCTCGCAAGCAAGTGGTATAGGCAAGAGAGAACTGGGTCGCACCTATCGTTATATTTCTCGCAAGCTGGACATAAGAATTTTGCCTGCCAGAGCAGAGAGTTACATACCGAGATTCAGCTCTATGTTAAAACTATCAGACAGAACACAGATGCGCGCAATAAAGATACTCAAGACAGCTAAGGAAAAAGATGTTATCAGCGGCAAGGGTCCTTGTGGCTGCGCTGCTGCTGCTATTTACATTGCCTCCGTATTGGAAGGTGAAAGAAAGACACAGCGGGAAGTAGCTGACGTCGTTGGTGTAACAGAAGTCACCATACGCAACCGCTATAAGGAAATGGCCGAAGCCCTTGACATAGAAGAAGAAGTAGAAAAGAAGGCTAAGGAAGAAGAAGTTGCTTAGGTGTAAAAAATGGCACATCTGCACAAAGACGTAAAAGCACCAAGTTATCTTTCCGGTGTTGTGATAGCTGTATCAGATGCAAGAACATTGGTAAAAGACTTTGTAGCTCTCTATAGCGACAGGCCCGAAGGTGAACAAATCGCCTATGGGTTTGTTGACGTTTTGGATTTTAACAGAATTGATGTGGCCAAAGACGGCAAGCCTATAGCACGGATAGAAGTTCATCACGATAGGGAAGACATAGAAACATTTTCACATAGTGAAGAACAAAGATTTTTAGAAGAGGCAAAAAGGCACGGCTATAGAAAAGTATAATTGGTCATTCTAAGATTCTGACATCGTCTATTTCGCCATCACCATCATTGTCAAGACCCTCGACAATAAGATAATTTCTTTTTTCAACCAAATCAAAGTTTTTTATGAAAGCTATAACAGCCGCCTTTGTGCCGCTGTATCTTTTGCCTGCTATTACAATTATTCTCTTTCCTTTGCTGAATGGATTATCGGTTTTGGCAATGAACCCACACTCGTCTTCCTTGTAAACCTTTTTTCTGGACATTATATTTTTCTTTGCATCAAACCTTACAGACAGTTTATCATTGACCATCTTAGTAACTTTATTGGTAACAGGACCGCCGATTACTATCAAATTGCCGGAGAGGTCGTGGCTGTGAACGTCTTTGTCTTCTAAAACAGACAAGGCTTCAACTTTATTCAGAAATGTTCCAAGGAATAAAGCAAGATCCACGGCAAAGGTCACGTCCCTGCTTCTTGCCTTCTCAGGTCCGTGAGGGTTAGGAGAGCCGATAATTATCTTTGCGTCAAGCATTCCGTTATGTATGAAGGGCTCCATATCTACCGTATGAGGCACGCGCTTGACCTCATAAAAATTTCCAAACTTCATGAAAAATGCCGGGCTGCTGAGAGCGTATATTTTTGCCAGAGCACCGCCCCTTTCTTCTTTCCTTACAAGAGTTATGTATCCTTTTTTCTCCAGCTGCCGGATATGATAATATACTTTCTGCTCCTCCAGACGCAGCTGGTTAGCAATATCCTTTGGATAGCTCTCCCGCTCTGCCAAAATCTTCATTATCCGCAAGGCTATTCCAGAAAACAGCTGTTTCTCCGCTGCATCTATAGAGAAAAGCCTTCCATGTTCTTCCTTTATTACGTGCATACTTACCACTAAGAATATTATCTTAGTACTACTAAAAATCTTTTAATAGTCATATTTAAGCATTTGTCTGAAAGAAAGGTTGTATGAAAGTGGGAACTTCCTCTTTGGTCAAGCTTTCTGTTGGGATAAGGAGAAAGGTTGTATGAAAGCCGTAGTCATAGCCGCTGGCAAGGGCACAAGAATGCAACCTCTCACATTAACAACAAGTAAGGGAATGCTGCCTGTTGCTAACAAGCCTATACTTCAATGGACCTGCGAATTTCTTGATTTCTGTGATGAGATAATAATAATTGTAAATGAAAATCAACGTGACATAATAAGTCACTTCCTTAACAACAAAAAAATCCAACTTCGTTTTCAGGACGAGCCCCTGGGAACTGGACATGCTCTGCTTCAGGCAGAAGGGATAAAGGGAAAATTCATAGTGATGTATGGTGACGACGTCTACGGAAAAGAAGACATAGAAAACATCTCCAAGTTAAACGAGAATGCTATGAGCTCCTTTTCTTCAGAAAACCCTAAAATATATGGCGTAATAGAAACCAAAGATGAATGGGTCGTGGGTCTTGAGGAAAAACCCAAGCAACCAAAGTCTAATCTTGTTAATTGTGGCCTCTATTTATTTGACGAAAGCATTTTTTCCTATCTGAAGAAAATTTCAATATCGCCAAGAGGCGAATATGAGCTGACCGACGCCATAAAAGCTATGCTGGCAGAGGGCGTGAAAATAAAAAATCATGACGTCGGTGTATGGATTCCCCTGTCATATCCGTGGAACATACTTGATGCTAACAGATACCTGCTCGACAAATATAGAAAAAATATTCATCCTTCCGTCGAGCTGCGGCCAGGCGCTGTTATAGAAGATCCCGTAGCCATAGACGCCGGAAGTGTTATAGGCCCCAATTGCTACATACGAAAATATTCGTCCATAGGAAAAAATTGCAAAGTCGGGCAGGCTGTGGAAATAAAAAACTCTATCGTAATGGACAATTCCTTTGTCTCACACCTCTCGTATGTAGGCGACTCAATAATAGGACGCAACTGCAATGTGGGTGGCGGAACACTCTTCACTAATCTGAGATTAGATGACAAGAATGTAAAAATGGAAATCAACGGCGTTCGTGTTGACAGCGGCCGCAGGAAGCTGGGTGGTATTGTGGGTGATAATGTAAAAATTGGTGCGCGTGTCACTATAATGCCTGGCAAGCGCATATGGCCAGACATAATGGTACCGGCTTGCATGACCGTAAACGAAGACATAAAGACAGAAATACCGCTTAGTAGCTTTCGACAGAAGAGTAGTGAATAAATATGTTACAAGAGGTTTGTTCATACACAGTGGGCTTAAATAATTTTACATATATAGATTTGAAAATGAAATTTAATATATTAGATTTAATAAATCGGGATCGATTTTATGCAACAATTTCTGATAATTTACGGGAAGAAATTAAATCTAAAATAATATACCTAAAGAAAAAAGATATCATAGAAAAAAACAACATTTCTAGATCAACTCTAAAACGAATTCTTACTATTAAAAATTATTGGGCTAACATAACGACTATATTTACATTGTGCGAGAATTTGAAAATTGACTCTGAATATGTAAGAAAAAATATAGAAAAGATAAAAACAAAGGACTCATTCTCTACATCTACAAAATTTATTACAATAAACGAAGAACTAGCAAGAGTCACCGGACATTTATTATGTGATGGTGGAATACATATTAACGAAAAAGAGGGTAAACTTAGAATTTTTTATGTTAATAATAATTCAAAACTTTTACATTCTTTCAGAGAAGATGTAAAATCTATATTTCCTGGTGTCAAAATTTACTATAGAAAACGTGAAGATAGGGGAGATGAATTGTGGTTACCGACAACAATAGGAAGTATTTTATTTAGTCTATTTGATATGTATAACTGTAAATTTAGAAGAGTACCGAAATTTATTTTCAACGCTAAATATAATGAAAAATGTGCTTTTTTGCAAGCGGTTTTTGACGATGAAGGAACAATAAGTGTAGAAAAATACAACATTGTTCTTTCGGTCCACAACAAAGAACTTTTAACAGATTTTAGAAACATTTTACAACATATAGGAATCAATTCAAGTCAAATAAAATTAATAGTGCCTAAAAATAGATCAAGAATGTACAGATTCAGTATATATGGAAAAAACAATATATTAAAATTTAATGAACTAGTAAGCTCTTCACATTCTTTGAAATTGAAGAAGTTAAAATTATTGGTTTCGAAATACTGTGGTTAAAATGTGTGGTATCATAGGAATGGTCTGTAAAGAGAAGTTTGAAAGTAACGATGTAATAAAAATGTTAAAGCGCCTTGAATACAGGGGTTATGATTCATTTGGCATTGCAACAGATTCTGGCTTATTTGAGAAAGAGATCGGAGAAATAAAAGCTGTCCAAAATAATTTCTGCAAACAGGCAATTTCACACACTCGTTGGAGCACTCATGGCAGAGTGACAAAAGCAAATGCACACCCCCACAAAGATTGCACAGGAAATATAACTATCGTCCACAACGGTATAATTGAAAACTATCTGGAACTAAAAAAGCAGTTGCCAAAGCACGTATTTGTTAGCGAGACAGACACAGAAGTTATTGCTCATTATCTTGAAGAAAAAACTAGGACAAAACCAATTCGCGATGCAATAACCGATTTCATGAAAGATGCCCAGGGAACATTTTCCGTAGTTGTCATGATAAAAGGCGACGAAAATCTTTACGCATTTAAGCGCGGCTCGCCGCTCTCACTAGGCTTGATGAAAGATGGTCATGTCATAGCCAGTGACATTTACGCCTTTTCCGACAAGACTGACAAAGCCATATTTTTCAACGAGGATGAATTTGCGATTGTTACTGAAAAAGATTACGAATTTTACAGGCTTATTGGAAACACACTAAACCCCGTTACCAAGGATATAATAACGGTCAAGTGGTCGGGCTGCGAAGAGAAAAAGAACTTTAATCACTATATGATTAAAGAAATTTATGAAGAACCCGCCGTTGTAGAACGTTTAATTAATTCCTTGAATACAGAGCAAAACTCAGACTTAGAAAAGATGAAGAAATTGATGACAGAAGCAAAGCGCATTGTTTTCGTGGCATCTGGCACGTCCTATCACGCAACGCTTCTTGGAGTCTATTTTTTGAACAAAGTTGGTGTAGAAGCCCATGCCATAATAGCCAGCGAGTTCCGAAATTTCTATCTGGTAGACAAAGAAACGCTGATAGTAGCCGTTACGCAGTCTGGAGAAACAATGGATGTAATAGAAGCCCTGCATGGTATGAAGGACAAAGGAGCAAAAATCGCTTCCCTTGTTAATGTGCCATACTCAACAATCCAGAGAATGAGCAACGTCTCAATAAACATCGAGGCAGGCCAGGAAATATGCGTAGCTGCGACAAAATCTTTTGTAAATCAAGTAGTTTGCCTAGCCTATTTAGCTTCTATGTTCGAAAAGAAAAACTCCGTGGAACAAGTTTCAAAAAGCATAAAACACATTTTCAGCCAGGAAGAAAAGATAAAACAGATAGCGAAGTCGCTGGCAAAGCATGATGACATCTATGTCATTGGTCGTGGTTTTCTTTATCCCATAGCCCGTGAGATTGCTTTGAAGATAAAAGAAATATCTTATATTCATGCAGAAGGTATGATGGGTGGAGAACTGAAGCATGGCACTCTAGCACTGATTGAAGAAGGCACGCCTGTTCTTGTCCTGATGGGTGGAAAAAACGAAATCGTATCCAATGCCATGGAAGTAAAAGCAAGGGGCGGAAGAATAATAGAAATAGGTGGGAATGGTGTCATGGGTGAATTCATTAGTATAGATGCGGAAGACAAATTATCATCTGCTTTGAGCGCTGCTGTGATCGGCCAGCTACTAACGTACTACATTGCTCTAGAGAAAGGTCTGCCAATTGACAAGCCTAGAAACCTTGCGAAAGTTTGCACAACGAAGTAGATATTTACTACTTAAAGCGTATAAAATTAGTGAAGTAAAATGCCTGACGAAAATAATGCTGAAATATTTTATTACCAATGCATGCTCTGTGGTCACAAGCTGGAATCAAACATAGTTACGGAAGACTGCCCCAAATGCAATTCCACTTCCTCGCTAGCTAAAATCAGCGACTGGAGATTTTTCTAGAAGACACTTTTAGCAAACTCGTCCTTGTCAAGATAGTTTTTCATGTAGTATTTTATCGAATCGTCTACGCAGCTCATTCCCTTCGGCTCTATTTTTTCAAAATTTTTCTTTATCCATTCTGCAGCTTCGTCTTCGCTACCCACAATTGCATCGCAAGTGCCTAACACAAAGGGGTGGACAAAGTCGACGATGCGCCCGAAATCATTGAAGCTATTGTTGACGAACTTGCCGCCCTCTTTGGCAATGCCGAGAAGCGGCTTTTTGAAATATTTTGCAATGAGCATCTCCTGCGAACCGCCAACACTTATGTCATCAGTGAGATTAACAATAACCAGATCACTGTTTTTGATGAAAAAAGAATCCCGGCCAAAAACCATTTGCGGGTCGAACGGAAGCGCCTTTCTTGTGGTAGGGTCAAGATTTATTATCTTGAAGCCGCTTTTTTCCTCTAGTTGTTTGCAGAATTCGTCCCTCCAGAAGCTTGTTCCCATGCTAGAGTCTGGACTCACTTTTCCTGCTATATAGACTTTTATCGGCTTCATATTTTCATCTTCTCTTTTATCATCGGAGTTATTTGCTTTCGCATTATAATACCCTTTCTTCTTGTTGTTCCATTTACAAATTTAATATTAAGTGTAGATGATATAAGATCTTCTGTTTCCCTGTCTATTGTTACAAATATGTTGAAGCCTTCTTCAATGTCAATACATGTCAAGAAAATCAGGTCCTGAGCACGCTCCTTCTTGATTTCGCCAAGTATTTTTCTTATCTCCGTCATGTTATCTTTCATAAATTTTTCAGCATTCACAATCTCAAGCTGGGCTATTCCGAAGTTTTTTCCATTTAGCACCAGATCTGAAAAATCATCCTCTATAATTTTTTTGAGTGACTTGTTAAATTTTGACTTATGCAAAAACATTTTGTGCACAAAATTCTTTGGCATCTTTGCCTGTTTGCTAAGCCATTTATACATTTTCTTGTCTTTTTCTGTTGTAATTCCCTTGAAATTTATTGTGTTTGAAATTATTGCAGATATGAGGAATAATGCAGATTCCTTTGATATAGGGATTTTTTCATTATAAAACTTCTCGGCAATCAAAGTTGCTGCTGCGCCTACAAGTTCTATCTGAGCCTTGGCGTTAGGAAACTTATCGATAGTATTGAACTTTCTGTGGTCGATTATCTCTATAACGTTTTTTGTGTTTATTTTTGGTGATATGCCATATACATCGCTCGCGTCGACCAGAATTATTTTTTGGCTGCCTAGAACCTTGCTGGCATCTGGAAATTTTTAAATCTTGAAACTATCCATAACAAACTGCGCCTCTCGGTGAGGCTTTCCAAAAATTGCACCCACAGCGTTTATACCTTTCTTTTGGAGAAACTCAGCATAAGCATAAACACAAGCTGCGCCATCAAGATCATTCCTCGTATAGCATGTAACAAGAATCATTTTCGTCCCCTCTGCATCTTGAATAATTTTTCTATAGTCGCCACCGTATCCGCGTCTTCTGGTTTCTTTTCCTCTGTTCTGAGCCGCAGCAATCTTGGAAATCTTAAGGCGTATCCTGATTCATACTTCGGGCTGCGCTGTATCTCCTCATAGCCGATTTCTATTACCACAACCGGCTTGACTGCAACTATTTTTCCTTCTTCCTTGATTATAAGCGGCTTCAGTGTTTTCGTTAATGTTTCCAACTGTTCCTCTGTGAAACCTGAAGCCATCCTGCCTGTTGCAACCAATTTGTTTCCTTTCCAGGCTGCCAGTATGACAGAAGAGAGCCATCTGGCCTTCTTACCCTCACCCCACTCTGCTCCTACAACAACAAGGTCAAGTGGTTCAAGTATTTCCTTGACCTTTAGCCAGAACCCAACTCGTTTGCCTGGTTGGTAGTGAGCTTCAAGATTTTTTACTATAACTCCTTCCTGACTTGCAGCTAAAGCCGCCTCGTAAAACTCTGCTGCATCGTCAATATCGCTTGTCTCCAGATGATCAGCAAATCTGAATGATTTGTCCTGTGTTACTATTTTCTTGAGAGAAGCCCACCTTTCTGTGAGCGGTTCATCAATATAGGAAACGCCATCAAGATACAGCAGGTCAAAAAGATTGATCTGTACCGGAATTTCTCTGACCATTTTTTCAATATCATATTTGCGTCGTATTCTTTTCGAGAGAAGCTGGAAAGGCTGTGGTCTTCCTTCCTTTATGGCAACTGCTTCGCCCTCGACTATGCACTGCTTGCAGTTTATGTATTTCCTTGCTAAGGCTACTATATCAGGAAATTGCTTTGTGACTTTTTCCATGCGGCGTGAAAAAACGCTTACGTCGGAGCCGTTCTTGTGGATCTGAATTCTAAAGCCGTCGTATTTAAATTCCACGGCCGGCTTTTCAAACTTGGTCATAGCTTCTTGTATATCAGAAGCCCGATCAGCAAGCATGACACGAATCGGCTGCCCAACTTGTATTTTTGCCTTCAGCTTGCCTTTTTTTGCCTGCTCTGCGACGCGACCATAATCCCCAAGAACGTCATAGATTTTTTCCAGTCCCTTTGGATTCTGGTCAAATGCTTTAGCTATAGCATCGCGAACAATTCCTGCAGCAACACCAATCCTCATCTGACCAAGTGCGGTGCGAACAATATAGCGCGCTTCCTTTGGACTGGCTGATGAGAGTAGCTCAGCAATAAGTGATATTTTCTGGTCCTGGCTGCCGCTTCCGGTTATGCCAGGAAGTCGTTGAAGATTGTCAAAAACATGATCTATGGTAAGTTCCTTTTTCGCAAGCGATTTTTGCTTCCGCCTTTCCATAAGTTTTTCCACAGCCAAGCCGAGATCGCCCGTTGCCTTGAACTTTTCCATTACATCCTTTTCCGAAGCACCCGACACCCGCTCCACTACCTTCTTTATCATGCCGCTGGCTATTCCAAGTTCTTCCTCGCCTCTGGGAAAAACAGTTCCCATGGAAAGCACCACGGCCCTGTATAAATCCGCATCGGCACATCTTTTGTAAAAGTCCGCCAGTATATCCCGTTTTTCCAGTTTCTTTGTCGTGGCGTCCAGCTGCTCGTAGAGCTCGGCCAGTTTAGCAAATAGCATAGATAGAATTATAATTACGATGCTTTTTAAGCGAAATCTTTTCCGCCAGCGCTTTTCTTTAGAAAAGGGCTGTCTTTAAGAAATTTGGGTTTTTATTTGAAATATGGTGGAAACTTACAAAGTTTTCTTCGATCCTCACAAAGTTGTGACCGATTCTCTGCGACTCGCAAGACTAATGCACGAAAAAGCCGAGCTTGATACTGGCACTGAAAAATATACACCAAATGCGTTTGTTGGTATTTGGAGAGGTGGTACGACCGTAGCAGCTCCACTTACCGGTGCACTGAAAGGTTATGGTTACAAGCTCCACACACATTCTGCATCAGGCAAGTCCTATAATGAAGGGGCATCAAACCAATCTCAGGGAATTGAAATCTATAACATGGAGGAACTAATGCGTCATTTTAGGCGAAATCGTTATGACACGGTTTGCGGTGTGGATGATGTTTTTGACAGCGGCAGAACATGGCATTCCTTTCACCATATAATGAGAAACGGACTTCAGAGAGTTGACGCTGTTGCAAAAGAAGATGAAACTTATTTGTTTCCCATGCATGCAGAAAATGATGATTATATGATGAAGGTTCTGCTAGACGGAGACATAGAACCACTAGACAGAAATACTAGGGTACTAATGGCAACGCCCTATTGGAAGCCTCATGCCAATAGAACAGAACTAAGACCTGATTTTTTCGTGCAGCCAATAAAACCAGATTTCGAAGGGAGATGGCCATGGATAGTTTTCTACTACGAAGGCCCCGAAGACTTAACAAGACAGGAACTTTACCAGAATTTCCCAGAGTATTGGGATATTCTTCACGGCTAAATATCTGCGACCTGAAAGTCGCAGTATTTTTGCAAGGATGTAGAATATTATAAACGGCTTAAAGCTGTAGTATTGAACTACATTCATTGCAATAATCAACCTTTTTAAAACTTCTCACTTAAGTAAGGTTGATAAATAATATACGAAGACTGTGGTCTGTGTCATTCTCCTTTCTTTGGGGTTTGATAAAGACCTTTCTTTGGAAAGAAAGGGATTTATTTGGCAGTAAAAAAAATATGGTACGAAGTAATGGCGCCCGAGATGTTCGGCGGCAAACAGATAGGCGAAACGCTGGCCGCTGACCCGAAACAACTTATTGGAAGGACATTAAACGTAAGTCTGATTGATATTTCAAGAAATTACTCAAAATTCTTCGTAAAATTAAGGATCAGGATAAGCTCCATAGACGGCAACAAGGCTCATACGAAATTAGTGGGTCACGAATGCATGCGCGAACGCATTTACAGGATGGTCCAGCGTCATGGCCGCCGCGTTGATGCGGTTCAGGAAGTTGTGACCAAGGACGGTGTACATGTGAGAGTAAAGACAGTTTTCATGCTGATAAAGCGTGTCGGCAGCTCAACAAAGAACGATACGCGCAAGCTAGCCAGCGACCTGATAGAAGAGGCTGCCAAAAAAGCAAAGCTGGAAGATTTTATTAATTCCGTAATAGAGGGTGACCTGCAGCACAAACTGAAAAAAGACTGCAGCAAGATCTATCCCGTAGGCAGCATAGAAATCCGCAAGACAGAAGTTATTGATGAAAAGGTAGCGGCAGCTTAATCATACATGTTATTTCTGCATAGATTATAGTTACTAAAGAAAGATGCGAGCAAAAATACAAAGGCCAAAAAGCCCCGTCTTAGTTATCACTTATCTTTGCTCCTGTCTCGCATTAACAGCTGCAGAAATCCACAGTGCGCCTGCAAATAGTATGAACAGGAACGCAATTATCACAGAAAGTATGAAGGAAGCGTTTGTAGTGCCCTCAACCCATTCCAGGTTTCCTGCTATGAGCGTGCCTACAAAAAATGACAGCGCTCCCAGAATCCACAGCCCGTGCACATGAAATTCATATCCCATTTTTATTCACCATTTTATTTACTATTACTTTCCCGCAACAGCCGAATATATATCTATACTAGCATTATGATTAAATGTACCGACAGGATAAACAGCACAACCAGATGTTCTAGTTATTCTTACATTTTCTGAGTCTTCGTCAAACCTGTAACCTCGAAATGTTTCGGTTCTTCCATCATCATGTCGAAAGGTTAAGGGATTAGTTGCTGTTACTTCTACTGGCATAGTTAAAACCTGTTATTACTTATAAGTGAAAGCTTAAAAGGGTTTCCGTTGGCCGTTTTCCGGGTTTATTAACGTGTATTCTTCTGAAAAAGTATCGAATGTTTTGGAATCGCGCGGAACAAAAGTCACAATAGACGGTCTGGTTTTAAGGTGTAAATTAATAAAATAGTTGTCTCGTTCTATGTCATCTGCAACAAACGCACGTTTAGGTATTCTGGACGTGTTAAATTCGACAACCATATCCAAGCCATAACCATTGGCTCTAAGATCGTAGTAAATTTTTCTCTCATGTGCGCACGCCACTATGCTGTCCGTTTGTGCTATAACGGGTTTCTTATAAGGCGACTGTGCGGTAGGCAGAGCCATGGTTGAAAGCATGAAAACACTTCCTGCAAATCTCCGGATGCTCATATAATCACAAATCCTACTATTAACGAAAAGTATAAAACGTTTAGTAAAACCAGGGGGAAAATCAGCGCAGACTACGGTTTCTTTCTGCTGCCGCTTGGTAATCAGCAATTATCTCTTTCACAGCCCCTTCAAAAAGGGAGCGTACATTTGGATATTCATCAAATTTTTGCAAATATGGTGCGACGCTAGCCCTGATTCGTCTTGCAGCTCTGTTCACTTCACGTATGTCGCCACGAAGAGTTGACTGGGACATACGAAGAAGAAATCCCATGTCGTATAAATCGTTCTTTATGTCTGCTATTGCCCGTGCCCTCTCTGTCTGATAACGCATAAAACCGCACCTAACTGGCATCACATGATCACTTTTTCTTCTTTTTCTTGACGATTTTTGGAGCAGGCTCTATGATAGGTCTTAAATCCTGGACAAATCTGCGGACATATTCACGTGTTAGTTCTATGTCCCTCTGCGGTATTTCGTTTATTTTGTCCTCGTCCAGCATCTTCCTCATTGTGATAACCCGTTTGAAAACATCGGAAAAGTAAGGATCAACGCGCTTTGCATTTATAAGATATTCATTTACTGCGTGTGGCAGGTCCTTGGGGTCAGGCGGCAGTTTTTCTATCTTCTTTAGCGCAGCCACAGCCGCTTTTATCATGACCTCATAGTTCTTGTGAACTATTGTTTCTTTTTTCTTTTTTTGCAGCTGCATCAGAAGCTGCTCCATGCGCGAAACATATTGCTTGGCTTTTTGTATGAAATCATCCAGCTGCTGTCCTGCTATATCCTTGACTTCCTTGTGCTCCACAGCTTTCCTGAATTCTATAACACTTTGCAGGTCATTCAGATAGTTTTCCTCAAGAAGCTTGGCATCAACCAGATGTTCCTTGACATCCAGGGGTGTGTGCTTTGGTGATGGTGGGTTAAGCCCCATATACATAAGAACCGCCTGTGAGCTGTTGAGCATTGAATAATATAAGTCCTCGGCTATCATGTAGAGCTTTGCTGTTTCAACGCGGTTGATTTTTTGCGGCGCTGTCTCCATGAATTTTTCCACAGCTTCCAAAGTAGTTGGTATCTTGCCCAGCTCCAGCAGTTTGCGGACAGGTATGAAGAAGCCTGTATCATAAAGTGCCCAGCCGTCGCGCACTATGGTAAAGAGCAGCGGATGGCCGATGCGCGCCATGTCCCAAAACTCGCTAAGCATCCAAGCAGGCTGCACCGTCATGCTCTCTGAAATTTTCTTTGCAATATCATAAAGCCTGTCATCCAGATCGTCCTTCATCTCCGGAGTGAGCCGTGCCATTACATCGTCTATGATAACTAGCATGTCTATATCAGATTTCTCATGAAAGTCGCCGCGTGTCAGCGAACCGAAAAGCACAACAGCCTTGACCATGTCCTTGTACTGCTTGAGAACCTCGTCCTTGAACCGGTTGGCAAGAGCAAGCTGTTTTTTCCTGAAAAGCTCCTGCTTTTTCTTTGCCTTTAGATCCGTGGAGGATTGTTTTTCCATTTTTAATCACATTTACATTCATTTTCGTTCCTATAAATAATACGATTCATAGAAACGCAAGTATTACTTCAAGGTAGCATATATAAAGTTAGTGCTTCTTTCAGAAAATTACGATCCTATTTTGCTAAGGTATATATTTGTAGAATTTTCCCAGGCATAGTAACAAATAACTTTATATAATTACTATAGTAGTTATATGTATGGCAAAAACTACAATTCAGGTTGAAGAAAAAACAAGAGACATGCTAAAAGGTATGGGAACTATGGGCGACACATATGACTCTCTTATCGAAAAACTTGTCGAGTTCTACGAGGAAGCGCGAAAAAGTGAAAATTTTGTCGCAGCACAGCACAAGATAGCGAAAAATGGTAAATTCGTGGGGCTGGACTGAATGTGGAATGTGCTTGTAGAGGAAAATGCCATGAAATTTCTGGATTCCCTTGACAAGCGCCGAAGAGAAAACATAAAAGAAGCCCTCAGGCTCCTGAAGACATCCCCTTATCCAGGTCAGGGTTCTGGCGACAAAAAAGAAATAAAAGGTGCATCAAAATCGGCATATCGTATGCGTATTGGCGATTACCGGGCGTTCTACGTTATAGAAGAAAATAAAATAATCAAAGTGACCGAAATCATGACTGCAGAAGCTGCGCACAAGAAATATGGCCAAATTTAATAGAACTTTATCTGAACTTGCGTTTTTCCCATTCCTGTGCCTTGCCTTTATCCACAGCAGACTTGCCTAGAAATGTATGTTTCTCCTCTGGAACTGAAAGCAAGCCTTCAAGCGGATCCCATGCGTGTTCCCGCATAGCAACTAATTGTCTTTTGAAAACAGGCTCGTTTTGCAGCGATATGCCATAGAACTCAGGCGGCAGTTCTTCTGGCTTGACGTCCCTGTCAAGAAAGGTCACAATCCATCTCAGCGCCGTGACTGTATCTTCGAAAACTTCTTGTGGGAGCGCGCCCTTTCCTGTCCTGCCGCCTCCCCTTTCGAACATTATGTAGCCATCCCTCCATCCTTTTTTCTTCATCCAGTAGAGCCATCTGTAAATCTGCTCCTGCGCCAGCGAGCCGCGAGAAACAGGTATGTGAGCTGTTCCTCCATAAGGAACCGGCTGGCCTAGATGAAACAGTAGAACAACACTGCCAAAGTCGCCAGGAAGACGAGGCAGCACTTCGTCGGGATTCAGCTGCTGCGAAACCATGTGCTCAAAGTCTATGGTAACTTTTATGTAGGGAGAATTGATTTTTTTAATTGTATGGTAGAAGTGGTCTGGATGGAAAAGTCTGTAGAGCCCTTCAGCGCCCTCGCCTGATTCAGGATTCTCAAGAAGCATGTAAAGTTTTTTGGCTTCACACCACTCCTTGATGCTCATGCCATTAAGGAATCTTTTATTTGCATAGTGGTTTTTGAGTGTCATATGACCTTCTATGTACTTTGAAGCCACGGCAGCGCAGAATCTATTTTCACCCTCGTCTTCATAATAAAGTTCTGCGGGTTCCTTGCCTCCTGCAATGGTGTTCCAGAACGGGTCACCTTTCTCCTTCATCCATTTGGCAACCAGGTGATACGCGCCCCACTCGCCGTCATCAAGCTGGTATCGTTCTGCCTCGCTTTCTTTCAGTTTCAGCCAGACTTTGAACTGGAAATCATCGCTTCTTATGATTTGATTGATTTGCTGAACTAGTTGATTTTGTGTTTCAGTCCTGACTCGTTCCTTCAGGGCCCTTTTTGACTCTTCATCAATATCTGGATATGATTGAAGTCTTCTCTGGTATTCCTCCTCTACTAAACGTGGCAGCTCTTTCATTTTTTCATCTTCTACTTTTTGTGACTCTTCATTAAATGTGCTGCTTCTGCCTATGGTATGTGCGGGAAAGTGTTTTTTTGCCTCCTCTTCTATTTTCGCTTCCGTGACGATGTTCTGCAGTCCCTTGCCGTCCGGCCCGACCACAGGATAAAAGTAGCCCTGCGTGCGGTGCTGCGCCTCTGTAAAGGAAATCAGCTGTTTGTTCGATAGATGAATATTTACAAAAAAGAATCCCATTTCTGCCGCGTACTTTACAGTCTGGCAAAGCCTGATATGAGTCTGGTCCCATATCCTTTTTTCCGCCGAGTCCAGAGCCATTAGCTCGCCTATCTCGCCGTGCAGGCCGACAAACTTCATGTCCAGCTTTTCCTTCATGCGCCTTATCTGTTCCTTGACTTCAGGCTCATGAAATTCTGCTACAGATTCCAGGTCTATCTGCACAAATCGTATTCCGCCTGTGGCACCAAGTCCGCCTATCTTCTGCGCCAAACCAAGCAGCGCCGGGTCCCTTGCCACCCGCCAGAAGCCCGTCGAAATGCCAACCGTATAAGTCATATTTTCACCTGTTTATCTGAACAGTAACAGCAATAACCGCCCCGTCTGTTCCACCTTTACTTAGCTGCCGGGAATTCCCATCTTCTTTTTTATGTAGCCAACAATAGGACCATAACGCTCGCCGGCACAGCGTGCAAAGCATACCTTTGTCAGTCGCTCATCAAAGTCGCGCTCATAGGGCCCGCGCTTCGCCATTTCAAATGTCATGGAAAATTTGTCAAGCACCTTGGAAATTGCGCTTTCATTTTTCACCGCATAAGTGGGCACCTTGCCTTGAGGCGACTTATAGACACCAAGAAGCTTGTCTATGTGATGTTCCATTTCCTGCTGCTTTGCCTTAAGCTCGAGCAGCTTGCAGAAAACTACGTTCTGCGTCATGAAAAACATGTTGACATCAAATATGCCGTCCTCAAGCTCCTCGCCAGTCGGCATGCGAAGCCCTGTCTTCATTATTTTTATCTGAAAAAACGAATAGTAAGGCTTGTGAATCGTAAGCCATCCGTCGTTGAACATATCTTCTTTCTGCTTCTGAACCCATTCTTCGGTTATCCAAGGATATGCGTTTATGAGGCCAAATTCTTTGCCAAAAATAAGATTCTGTTTTGTCCACTTATCGTCAACCTCTAGCTGCCGTTCGCCTGGCTTTCCCATTGTTATCTTTGCCATGTCCTCGCTTCCGCCCTTGTATAGTTCTGGCACTATGAAGTCCTTCCAGACATAGAGAACTATCTCCGCAGAAGAAGTAGCTGTCCCACCGCTTGTTATGAAGAACGTTGTGGCATTTCTTCGATTACCTTCCCTGGCCAAGCCCTCTTTTATCAGCTTGTGCCTGGCAACATAGGGCTTGAGCCACTCTTTGTACTGCTCAACCGATGCTTGTCGAGCTTTTACCAGCTCATGTATACGCACGTAGCGGTTTTTTATCTCTGGCCCGAATATGTTTTTCCATTCCTGATAGAGCTTGTTCTTTGTGATAAGGATAACAGCTTCTGCCTTTGAAACATCCAGCTTGTCTTTTACCTTGTCCGGGTCCATGTCGCTGTCTGCCATCTTGATGAAATCCGTTATAAGTGTAGGCCATCTACTGATTATGCTTCTCATGGATATGCCCTCGCCGGTATGCATATCTACCTGGTCAATGAACACAGCCTTGAGTGAGTGATTGTCCGTGTTCTTCTTTATCAGATTGTCCCTTTTGTCACCACCAACAAGACAAATGTCGTCCATTTCCTCTTCCGGATGATTGTGTTCCTTTTCAGTCTTATCGTCAGTTTTCATCCATTCCTTAGGTGTCTTGTAGCCCAGATAGTGAAGAAACTCGTGATAGCGCCTTCTGTCATGCATGAGAAGTTCCATATCTGCTACAGATTGTGAAACAGAAACAAGCCCCTGTTTTATCTTTCCCTCCAGCTCCTCCTTTTGCTTCTGGGTAAGCTGATAATATTGCGCGTGGACAGGAGAAACCTCTATCCACTCGTCGGATTTTTGCACCTGATATTCCCACTTTCTAAGCCAAAAACATAAGCTGTAGTAAATGCCTGAAACTGAACCAGGCGATCCTGTAAAATCCAGCGAAATATGTGCCTCAAAAGGTCCTGCAGCTATGGCATGGCCTAACCATTTTGCACCGGCTCTGGACATTCTCTCAACCAAATCTGAATTAAGAATATCACCCTTGAGGGCGTTTCTGTTCAGGTTTTCAAGAATCCATTTTGGTCTTTTCTCCTCTTTTGGTTTTCCCATATTTGTCATTCCTTTCTGTAAAATGACACAGGGTTTCAGCCCTGTGCGTTTACAGGTAGAACATCACTAATATCTATTTCAGGACTAAATTCCTGAGCATTGATGTTCATACCTGTAAATATGTATTCGCCTATGGTCGTCATAGGTGTAATATCTGTTATTCCTTCTGGTGACTATAAAGTTTTCTTTACTAAGAATGGTGAATTGCTTTCAAGCACTGTATAGGTAAAAGTCAGGGTCAGTTTTTATATAGCGTACCATTGAGGCAGCACTAACCAGATATTGCAACTTACCTTAGAAAAGCAGGAGATAGGCACCTATTATGAGCAGAATAAGTCCGATAAATATGCCTGCCTTTGACATGCCCACTCTCTGGTAGTCTGGATTGACGTCAGGGAAGCCGATTATGAGGAACAGTCCTATCCCTGCAAGAACAAGCCCGGCAAGTTTTGTAAGTACCAGCGCGAGAGTAAGCTTTGTAATTATTATCCACCCGCCGGCGATAATAGCCGCAACGGCAACTAGCAATACAAGAATAAGGTTTTTGTCATTAAGATCGCTTTCAAAAGAGAACCATATACTAAGAATTCCAAACGCCAGAAGAACAGCTGCAACTATTATGTCCAATACCATAAACCATTATTGTTCGTTTGTAATATTTATAGTGAACCCATAAAAGAACTCTAACATGTTTTATGGGTTCGCATATAGCTCACAAGGAAGTAGTATTAACTATTTCCTTGTAGAGCTATAACTTTGCGTAACTGCAGCGCTCGGGTAATTCACACACACCCAAAGCAGCAAGGCATTCTTCGCGCTTGCCTACAAAATCAATTTATAGAGAAGCAGTGAGTATAATTATGATATGTTCCTTATAATTCATGACTAAAATCATGGGCATATGGGAACATGTCATCCAGAATGCATTTTTCAAAAAAATGCATTCTTAGATAGTGAATTATTGGCAGGTGTAGAGAATGGTATGGGCAAGGACAAAGCTTCTGATATGGGATTATATATTCGAACCCATCAAGGACATTCGAATCAGTTATGTAGGCCCAAATCCCGAGCAGTTCTACAAGAAGCTGAACGAGTTAATAAGAACTGTATTCAATGTGCCCGATGCATATGTACAGGAAAAGAACTACAGCTGGGAAAAAGGTAAGGAATCTGAAAAATTCGAGATTGATTGGGAAGTAAACAAAGTCCTCGATGTCTATTCTTATATTGTCGTAGAAGTCTCATTAAAAGGCGCGACGGCAAACGGTGAGGGCAAAGCCGTAATAAGACTCAAACCACGATTGATCACAGAATACCCACAGGATACTATCTGGCAACAGAACCTCATGTATGAAATGTTGAGACGCTTCTGGCACAACATGTTCTACCAGCACAAACGCATGGAATACCTTAATCTGGGAAAAGAGCTGCTGACTTCCATGGAATCCAGCGTCAAGCATTTTGGCGAAACTTTGCGTGAAAGTCCTCCGGCGTAAAATATAGTTAAAAGGGGCAGGATTTCAGCGTACTAATTTTATAGTTGCCAATCCTCCCGACTTAGCAACTCGTTTTATAAATACTGTAAATGCAATACAATATACTATGGGCAAACTGAATATCATTGATGATCTTATAGCGCCAGCAGACCGCATAAAAATAAAGTACACTGGTACTGAGCCGGTTGTCATAATGGGCATGGCACCAGACATGATAAAAAACATCATGAAAATACCTAGTAAAGACCTGCTGGAAACAGACATAAGGTGGGATGTTTCGTCTGATCCAAACGAGTTCTACGGCGTCTGGATGGGCAAACGTAAGGAGGACAATTGGTCAACAGTATATCTGCGTGTTATAGTACAGGGTTTCCAGCATTCCAAAGAGAAGACAGGCTGGTTTGTTGTCGAAATAAAAGGCACGCTGGAAACAAAATATGAATTCAGTAATTTCATCCAGCGGGGTTTCTGGTGGACCTACAATCTCGCTTTCTACTATAAGCAGCGTCGCAATTATCTTGAAATGGGAAAGGACAACATCTACGAAATGCGTGACTTTATTTTGAACAAGTTCAAGATAAACAAAGCTGAAGAGTAAAAATAAAGACATGAATAAGGACTTGCTCCCACCTTAGTAATATCCTTTTTATACTGGAAAAGCTGAATTATGAATAGGGATTAATTATGATGGGTTGGCTGAAAAACAGAATGCATAAAAACTACGATGATTATGAGGATATAAGGTCAAACGTAGTCGGCAAAGACCTTCTCGCGCCGCCTGAACCTGACTTCCCGCCAAGGCGTATTGAAAGGTCTCTGGAAGTTCCAAGGTTTGAGGAACCTGTTGGCCGTTTTGAAGAGCCGCTAGTTTTTAGCACCGTGGACACAAGATTTCCAGAACAACCTGTGGAAAAAAACAGCGACCGCTATGAAATTCTAGACAGATTGAATCTGATAGAAAGCCAGCTCGCTGCCATACGCAGCATGACAGAGACCATAAATGAGCGTCTGAAGAATCTTGAGAGACTAGCTAGCGGAAGACGATACTGATTTTTAATATATTTTTGACCGCAAGCCACTTTTTATATAATATGTTTCTTTTGCCTTAAGGATTTTCTTTTTCAAAGAAAAGTCTTATTCGAATACAAAACTAACTTTCTTCCCGATTATTTTGCCAACCACATCCGTCAGTGGTTGCACCTGGCGCATATACCTTTTTTCCACCCGGACCTTGTACGACTCGATGTCTGAGTAAATTTTATTTATCCCTATAACCGGCGCTCCTATGAGTTTTTCTATTACGTGCTTGTCGCTGCCTTCTGTCTTCTCTAGGAGTTTTATTTGTTTGCCAAGATCCTGTGAAAGTTTCTTGATGTTCCGTCCGCCAGGTCCTATGAATCTTGCTGCATGCTTGCCATCTACAACGACAAACAATTTGCCGCCATCCTGAACAGTACTCAAAAAGTCTAGATCAGTATCCCGTTTCTTGTTTATTCTGTGCAGTTCCCGCGAGAGCTTCACGTCTATCTCTTTTATCTCGCCGTTGTCAAGTTTTTTGCTGCAGGCAGAACAAAGTATGTTGCTTTGCAGGCAGACTTTACATATCTTCATAGTTAAAAGTAAAATTATGCGAAACTTTATTAAACCTTTTCTGAGTATGAAAAAATGAATGTTTTTCGTGTGTTTCTCACTAAAGACATAGTCTGGCCTTTCGTCTTAGCTACTGTGTACTTAATTAAGAAGCAGATCAGTCTTACGGTTTTACTTCTTCTTTCTTAAAATTATGTAATCTTATCTTCTACATGCTCATAGCTTTAACGGGCAAGCCCAACTCAGGGAAATCCACTTTCTTCAGCGCTGCTACCCTTGTGGACGCAGAGATAAGCAATCGTATCTTCACCACAATCGAACCTAACAAGGGCGTTACCTATGTGCGTGTCCCTTGTCCTTGCAAGCAGCTGAACGTTCAGTGCAACGCCCAAAACTCCAAATGCATAGACGGCGTGCGCTTCGTGCCTGTGAAGATGATTGACATAGCAGGTCTTGTGCCTGATGCCCATAAGGGAAAGGGCCTAGGCAACCAGTTTCTATCAGATATTATGGAAGCCAACGCACTCATTCACGTTATCGACATGTCCGGCTCCACCGACGAATCCGGCAACCAAGTAGCCGCAGGCAGCCGAGACCCGAAGGATGACATAAAGTTTCTGGAAGAGGAAATAGACTACTGGATCCTTGGTATACTAAAGAAAAACTTTCAGACGATGTCAAAACGCATTGAGGCAACAAAGGAAAAGCTGTCTGATATTGTTTACAAGCAGCTATCCGGTCTGGGGATAAAATTACAGGAAGTTGAGGAAGCACTACATGAAACCGGAATTAGCTCTGGCTCTGATGATTATGATCTGCTAAAATTTGTCCGCCTGCTGCGCCAAAAAAGCAAACCCATTATTTTGGCTGCAAACAAGATGGATATATCCAGCTCAGAGAAAAACCTTGAACGTCTTTCAGACCTTGGTTTTAAGCTGTTCCCATGCTCTGCAGAATCCGAGCTTGCTCTCAGGCGCGCTGCCGAAAAAGGCGTCATCAGGTACACGCCGGGCGCAGCAGACTTTGAGCTGCTAGAAAAACTAGACGACCGTCATCTTGCCGCGCTTAATTTCATCCGCATCCTCCTGAAGAAACACGGCTCCACAGGAGTCCAGGAAATAATAGACACCATAGTTTTCAAAATCCTCGACATGATTGTTGTCTATCCTGTTGAGAACGAACACAAATTTTCTGACAGCAAAAATAATGTGCTGCCCCATGCCATATTAATGAAGCGTGGAGCAACAGCCCTTGATCTTGCTTTCAGGGTGCATGAAGACATTGGAAAGAAGTTCGTGGCAGCAATAGATGCAAGGACAGGAAGAAACATTTCAGCTAGCTACCAGCTAAAGAACGGCGATGTCATATCAATCAGGAGTGGGCGATGATGCGATGTGAATGGGCCAAGTCAGACTTGATGATAGAATACCATGATACGGAGTGGGGCGTGCCACTTTACGATGATAGAAAACTGTTCGAATTTTTGGTTCTGGAAGGGGTTCAGGCAGGCCTGAGTTGGGAAATTGTTCTGCGAAAACGGGAGAATTACAGAAAAGCCTTCCACCGATTTGACCCAGTAAAAATATCTAAATATACAAAAAAAGATATCAACAAACTGATGAAAGATGCTGGAATAATAAGAAATAAAGCCAAGATAGATGCTACAGTAAACAACGCAAAAAGGTTTCTTGAAGTCAAAAAAGAATTCAGTTCTTTTAGCGATTACATGTGGCAATTTGTGAACAACAAGCCGATAAAAAATAAGTTTAAAAACCTCAAAGAGTTACCTGCAAAGACAGAAATATCAAACGCGATGAGTATTGATCTGAAGAAAAGGGGCTTCAAATTCGTCGGTTCAACAATTTGCTACGCACACATGCAGGCAACGGGAATGGTTAACGATCATTTAACAAGCTGCTTCAGACACAAAGAAGTTCACAAGCTAGGAATGTCAAATTCTATAAAGAACGTGCGCTAATTCACATGCTATGCTGATCTGCATAAAAATTTCTTAAATTGCATTCAATTTGAGGGAAAGAGTAAGTTTCTCCGATTCTAAGAAGGAAGAATCCAGCTAATTGCGTATCAACTTTTTCTGCATCTTCTCCTTCACAGGGAAGTTGGTCTGCGCACCCAGTTATTGTGAATCTTTGGCAATTAGCCAAACAAGTAGCATCCAGCGTACCAGCCGTAAGCTGTATAAGAGCACTACCAGAAATAAAATTATCGAAAACTCTAGTTTGGTTTTTCACGAAATCTTCTCCATAACCTCGAGTTCTGTAATCTTCTCTTGCCGTATCCGGAGCATGAAGATAGTTAGTTATGTCAACTAAATGATGACCTCGTATATCATAAACCTTAAGCAAAGGAATAATTCTCATACTCAATCAACAAAAGCGCCGGCCACAAGCAACGGGAAAACAATAGTTGCATCGCACTGGACCTTTACCGTGTCGCTGTCCGCAGCAGATTTTCCCCAGCTCTTTGCTTCTTCTGGCATTGCTCCCGAGTCCGAACCGTCACCTTCCATAGCCGTGTTTATGTATATGGTATATTTTGTGCCTTCCCTCATCATGTTAGCGTTCATGATATGATGCTTAGGCAGTGAGCCGCCGAGAATTATCGCTCCTGTTTCCTTGGCATCCATGACAATATCCTCCAGCGTTACGACATCATCCGTGACATCCAGCTTAAAGTCCGGATGTTCTGATTTGAAGAAAAATATCATGTCTCCCATCGAGCCGTCTGTTATCCCAGGGCAGAACACAGGTATATTGTTTTTTGCAGCCCAATAAAGCACAGATGTGTCATCAGACATTTCGCCAAGACGTCGGCAAATTTCTGTTGGTATAGCAATTTTACCGTTCTTCATCTGCTCATCATAAAGTTCCCGCAATAATTTGGTAAACACTTTTTCAAATTCTATGTACCTGTCATTCGGAACCAGTATGTTGCCTATTCTGTTTATGCCCTTGCTGCGCAACAGCGCACCATCCAGTCGAAAGTCGCCGAGAATAAAAGGCTTGAGTGTTTTTATAATGTCTTCCTCAACGCCGCCAGCTGTAGTAACAATAGCATGGACCATTTTATTTTTTACAAGATGTAGGATAGATTCACGCACGCCAGATGAAATCATGTTGGACGTGTAGCCAAGGAATATAGTAACATTTTCCTTTCTCATTTTTTTGGCTATTTCTATTGCCCTGCCAAGATGCGATGCCTGAAAGCCGGTCGAGGAATAGCTGTCTATGAAGCTCTTCATGTCAGGTTCTTTGGAAAAATCATAGCCCTTCACGTACAGGCCTTTAGGCTCCTCGGACTCCTTGAATATGCTTTCTCTAGGGTTTTTCATAGTACTTTTGCGCATAGAAAACTTCAAAAACCCTTCCCCGCAAGCAGAAAATGTTGAGAAACTATCTCATGAAAAATAAATAATTTTAAATACTAGTGCCGCATAAGAAATAATCTTACTGGAAAAAAGGAGAAATGTAGATAATAAGATGGACAGAAAAGTATCTATTGGTTTTGGTCCACACCTAACCCTTGACCTGTACGGATGCGATCAAACGCGTCTTCTGGATGATAAATATATTTATAATTTACTAGACAAACTACCGGCTAAGATAGGTATGCACAAAATCTCCCAGCCTGCCGTCAATAAGTTTACATCAAATCCGCTGGGCAAGAAGCGAAGCTTTGACCAGGGCGGCATATCTGCCTTTGTGCTCATAGCAGAAAGTCACATAACAATCCACACCTTTGTTGCACAAAGCTTCGCATCCGTAGATATTTTTTCCTGCAAGAACTTCGATGTTGAAAAAGCTGAAAAACATCTCATGAAAGCCTTTTCAGCCACGAAAGCAGAAAAAAATTTCCTTCTACGCGGCAAAGAGTTCCCGAAGAATGTCGAGGTAGTCAAGCCAATAGTCGCATCTGAAAGAAAATCAATAGTCAAAAAGCGGTGCTAACCTTTTAAGCATCAGCGCTTAATTATTTCTATGTTCAATAAATTCCGCCAGGAATGCGAAAATCTTCTCGACGGCAAAAGGCTTGAGCTGCCTCCAAGAGGTGTGGATGCAGACCTCGCCTTTCCATGCTTCTCGCTGGCAAAAGAGCAGAAAAAAGCCCCGCAGGAAATTGCCAAAGAGCTCGAGCAGCTGCTGTCTAGGAAAGAGAAAAAACTTGTCGGAGAGGTCAAAGCCCAAGGTCCTTACCTCAACTTCTACATTAATCACAAAAAATTTTCACCGCTCGCACTAAAGATAATACTTAAGGAGAAGGAAAATTATGGCGCTGGCAGGAAAAACAAAAAAGTTGTTGTCATAGACTACTCGTCGCCGAACATAGCAAAGCCGCTAACCATCGGTCACCTGAGCACAACAATCGTCGGCCAGGCGTTGTACAACATCTACACATTTCTCGGTTACAAATGTATCGGTGACAATCACTTGGGCGACTGGGGAACACAGTTCGGCAAGCTGACATGTGCCTACAAAAAATGGGGCGACAAGGCTAAAGTAGAGAAAAACCCCATAGAGGAGCTTCTTTCTCTTTATGTACGCTTTCACAAAGAAGCTGAGCAGGACCCGAAACTGGAAGATGAAGCCCGTGAGTGGTTCAGGCGTCTTGAAGAAGGAAACAAAGAAGCCACTACTCTTTGGAAATGGTTTGTAAATGTAAGTATGTCCGAGTTCAACAAGCTCTACAAGATTCTTGGAGTCAGGTTCGACTATTTCATTGGCGAGAGTTTCTACATACCCATTGCCAAAAATATCGTAGGGGAAGTGCTGCGAAAGAACATAGCCAAAAAAGAGCAGTCTGCTGTTGTGGTCACCTTCGAGGACATGCCAACAGCCCTTGTGCAGAAGTCAGATGAAACAACACTCTACATGACCAGGGACCTCGCAACAATAAAATATCAGAAAAAGAAATTTCACTTCTGGAAGCGTCTTTATGTAGTAGGTTCTGAACAGAAGCTGCATTTTCGTCAACTCTTCAAAATAGCCCAGCTGCTTGGTTATATTAAAGAGGGTGAATGCGTTCATGTGGATGTAGGCCAGATATCGCTGCCTACGGGCAAGATATCAACAAGAAAAGGCAACGTAATTTTCATGGAAGATGTTATCAAAAAAACAATAGAACTGGCGGAAAAAATCATCGAAGAGAAGAACCCCAAACTGAAGAATAAAAAAATTGCTGCTCAGAAAGTCGGGCTTGGCGCAATAAAGTACAGCAACCTGTCACGTGACCGTTCCAGGGACAACACATTTGACTGGGACCAGATGCTCAGTTTTGAAGGTGATACAGGACCCTATTTGCAATACACTTATGCGCGTGCAAACTCAATACTGAAAAAATCGAAAAAGACCGGGAGAGTTGGAAAGTTGACTGATGTAAAAGAGACGAATATGATAAAAAAACTCTCCAAGTTCTCCGAGACCGTAGAAAAAGCCGCGGCTGAGTACAAACCAAATCTGCTAGCTAATTATCTTTTTGAAGTTGCCACGCAGTTCAACGAGTTTTATCACTCCGTGCATGTAATAGGTGCTGAAGACGAATCGCAAAAGCTCGCTCTGGTAGAATCAGTTATGCAAGTACTGGAAAACGGCCTGCGCCTGCTGGGTATAGATGTTCTGAAAGAGATGTAGATACCCATCTTCGGCATTTCATTTCCGCACCACTACAACAAACTCTTTCTCTCTGCCTAGGATATCGAACTCTTTTATGACTTCCATGTTTTTTACTTTTTTCAAAAGCATATCTCTTCTGTCCAGGTAGTTATCATTATTGAAAAATACAGAAAGCAGCACAGTTCCGCCAGGCTTTAGCACACGGAAAAAATCATTGTTTTTGAGAAGATGCATCGTATCTATGGATATAACCGTATCGAATGCTTCGTCCCTGAACGGCAACCTATCACCATCACCAAAAACTCTCGGAAAAATAGCAACGTTGCCTCTTAGCATCGTAAGGTCGTTGTCCAAGCCTACAAATTTCCCCTTAAAGCTCTTCTCAAAGTACCCAAAACCGCACCCTATGTCAAGAACCAGTTTTGCCCGAAATATCTCATCTACCGTACTGCCTAGATGCTTCTTCATCTCCACGAATTTTTGCTTCTGAAGACTCTGCCAGGAACTGTATATGCTCGTCGACATCATATTAAGCACCTGCGTAATGCATAAAAATTACTATTGAATTACGAAATTTGGCCTAATTATAAATTTATAACCTTTGCCCTTTTAAGTAAAAGTTATGAGTGATGAGTTTTTACTACGTATAGATGAAGAATTACCTAGTGATGAAAGGATAGCGGTGAAGCTAATAGAGACCAAAGTAATGAGCGACAACTATAGAATCAAACTTGAAGCTCTTGTAGACAAGATAGAAAAGATGTCAATTCCTGCCAATACCGAGGTTCTTGACGAAATAAAGAACATACTTTCTGACATGCTGTCTTCCATAAGTGCTGTGAACAAAAGGTACACAATAATTCTTGACGCCATGGAAAGAATAGAAATGCTTGCGTCACAAACACCAGAATCCAATAACACTGAAGTGAAGGAAAAGCTGGACACGCTTTCAAAGGGCATTGCCGATATACTTGCAGACATACAGACCTCAATAGACGCCGTTGAAAGCAAGTACGACGCTGTCTCTGTAAGTATGCATGAAAAGGTGGGTGAACTGTCTGTAAGCAGCGCAGAAACCGGCGAAAGAGTAGAAAACATGGCAGCAAGCAGTACCGAGTCTTTTGATAAAATACACGCATCCATAGATACACTTGCAATAAAAAGCAGGGCACTTTCCGATATTATAACAAAGCTCGATGAAAAGATCGGAGAAATTTCTCTCGATGGCACTAATGTACTAAATCAGATCAGCAGAAAACTCGATAATGTTTCCAGCGGTGATGATATAGATGAAATACGTGAATCCATAGCAGCAATAAAGAGCAAGCATGACATTGTCTCAGAAATCATGCTAAGGGTTGACGAAAAACTCAGTCTGTTGTATGCCAGCAATGCCGAAACTCTGGGAAGAGTCGAGGAAAAAATATCAACATTCAACAGTCCTGCAATTGATAATATAAATTCAAAGCTTGACCAGCTTTCTTATGTAAACTCAGAAAAGCTAGATGAAATTGAAAATAAATTAGACAAACTTTCGGACAATACAGAACTCATTGAAACTGTAGAGGAAAAAATAGGTAATCTTCCTGACAACACATCACTATTCAACAAACTTGAAAACAAAATAGACAGAATTTCTGACAACGCAGAGCTTATTGAAACCGTAGAAAAAATAGACGGTAAGCTTGATCACCTGCACGATTCAACCTCCAGAAAAATCAGTGGTGTTGAAGACAAAGTAGGCGAACTTTCTGTTATGAGCGCTGAAATCATAGAAAAGCTCGGCATGCCTCAGGAAATAAAGCTGGACAGCATTGAAGAAAAGTTAGGCAGCTTGTCCGTGAGGAATACAGAGTTTATGAACCGCATAGATGAAAAGCTTGATGACGTTCACATTAACAACAAAAGTATTCTTGATCAGATTGAAAATCTGGGCGGCATTAACTCCGCAACAGCAGACGTTCTGAGTGAGATAAATGAAAAGGTTGCATCCATGAACTCTGTGGACAACTCAGAGGCCATTGAAAAGATTAGCAACAAACTGGGTAAGCTTGCTGAAAAAACAGGTCTCATAGAGAATGTCAACACGACCATAACTACTCTGGATGAAAAGTACAGCAGCCTGAAAAAGTATCATACTGCACTCAACAGACTATCAAGAAGCCAGAACAAGCTCAACGCAACTCTGAAGGATGTTAATACTTACTTTTACACGCTTAACAGTGTTGACTTCATGCTACGTCTTTTGAACGCAAAATTGCTACTGAAGAAACGCAGGTTGCCATTATGGGCACGCCAGAGAAGGACAGCACTTCTGAGATCAATAGTGGATCTTGAAAGCGAGGTTATTGACATACTTATCATAACAACCATACCAAAAGACGGCATATCAATCCAGTCACTTAACAAGACGATTGGTCGTGGTCGTAAGAGGTTAAAGGACAGGCTCGTGCGCCTTATTGCTGAAGGCCGTGTGGAAGAAAGAAGGGTCAAGAGAAGGAAATTATACTTCCTTGTAGTTTAGTTGTTAAGAACGTAGAAAGCTGTTTTATTCTTAATTTCATGAGTCATGAGAGTCCGACCCGCTTCCCGATTTACTTACATTTTCCTTATCAAGCTTGTTTCTTTTTCCTTTATGATTTCGCCTGTTTTTGCATCTATGTCAAAAATAGTTGCTGTCATGTCAGGGGCAATAATACTTATTGTCCATAAAAAATTGTCCTTTTGGTGTAGCGTTATAATAATACTGGCCGTATTTTTCTTAAAATTCTTTCTTGCCGTCTGAAGAGCATCGTTCACATTTATCTTTAACTCATTGAAGTCGGGTTTTTCTATAGCTGAAATGGGTGGGGTTTCCTCTCCCACGGTAACAAATTTATCATTTACAAAGCAGTCAATCATGAGTTTCTTTTTAGGGTTATAGAAAAACAAGGTCCATTCTGCTATATCCTTTTTAATATCCGTAATACAGGCGTGACAGGAACACAAAAAATAATCCGTAAGTTTCTTGACGTCTTCATTGTTCCTAGCTCTTTCTATAGCCTGTTCAAGTTCCATTTTATAATCTCCAAAAATAAAAAAATAGTTTCGGACTAAATTTCCTTGAGTTTCTCTGCTATGAATTTTATTACGTTCTCGTCCAGAGGAACCGTAAAGGATTTCCTATATCTTTTCTCGCCGGACGGTGTTATGAAGCCGCGGCTTATGGATATAAAGGTGTTTTCTCCTTCTTCCGATATTGCTTTCTTTCTGGCAATCTCCAGGAAATTGCTGTTGCCGAATTTTATTTCTTCGCTTTTTATTGTTTCGAAAGTTACCATTGTTTTAGCCCCCGTTTTTTTTGTTTTTGTAATAAAACTATGTAAATAATCTTTTTATAGCTGACCAACTTAATATTCTGGATATTACACAAGTTGGTCACATACAAGGTGAAACAAAGTTTCACCTGTACAGGTTAAGCTTCGCTTAACCATATATAGTAAACCAAGAATATCATATACGAATTATTTACTTGGTTTGCTATAAATCAAAAGTCGCTCATTCTTTTCTGCCTGAGAATTTTGCTCTTTCGCAGATACATGCCAATAGGATGACGAAGTCTTCCTGCTATGTATACCAGAGCTTCGGAGATTAAATCAAACCCTTTAGGCGGGTTTTTAAACATGTTCCTCGAATTTTCGCGTACAACCCAGACTCCTAGAGGCACGCTATATCCTTCGTATATTTCGCGGAAAACAACAACACGTGCCTGTCTTTTTATTTTATGGAGATGTTCAACAACGCCAAGCCGGGAAGCATAATAGCCGCCTGCCTGCTTCTCTGCATAACAAGTGCGGCCTGCAAACGGCTCGTACTCTTCCTCAAGTCCATACCACTGGCTGCCACGCGGCCAGGACTCGAAATTCTCGAATTCCCAGCTGCCTGGCATCATTAATACAACAAAACGATTATCGAGGTTGAATGACTCAAAAACCATGATTTCATTTATACTGTTGTATGTTCTGACGTCATGAAGAAGCGACTTGGTAATTATGTCATCCGTGGCTGTTATGGACCATCGCGTAGGCACCATTTTCTTATCTATACCAAGTGCACCCGAGGACAAAATTGTTGTTATTTTGTAAACATCAATGCCTGTAGAGTAGAGAATTCGTGCTGCTTCATTAGCCTTCAGTTCGTCTGCAGCAACCTTTTCCACTTTAACATCAATCTTGGGATTTTCTGTTATCCGAAGCTTTTCGAGTTTTGCCGAAGGTCCGATAGGTTGTGTTATCCTGTCAAAGTCCATGCTAAAAAGCGGCTTCTTGGAAAAAATCATCTCTACCTCCGTAGGTAGCGAAGCAAGCGAGATTTCCTGAAGGTCGCCTACAAAACGCTCCTTCGAAAAAATGTTCTCCTTCTTGTTGGCGCGTAGGGTGGCTGCGCGCATGCATATTATCCGCATGTAACTAAGATTGAGCCAGGACGCGGGATTATCATACAATGGGTTATTTTCCATTATGCCCAGCGGTCCTGCATTCACCTTTGGGTAGCCTTCAGCACCGATGAAAATCCCAGGCGAAGGCCCGTAGAACTCCTTAGTCATCTTAGGTGCCATAAGGCGCCGCATTTCATCAGGAATGTCAGAAGCTCGCATGGCATTCTTTTGTCAGTAAAAATAGTTAAAGCTAATGAGTCTTTTCCAAGAAAAGCCTTGAGAAATAACAACAGAATTACTTGCTTTTCTTTTCCTTCTTTTCCCACTTCAAATCTTCGAATTCTATCCAGGCAATTATCAGACCCATCAGTATCAGGAACAATCCAAACAGCCCTTCAAAAACGGCGAGAAATGCCTGGAATGCGCTCCTGCCGAAGAACGCGCTTACAGCAGTGCCTGGGAGGTACCAATAGATACCAATGACAAAAATTATCAAACCTAATATGAGTTTTATCGCAGCATGCATTTTTACCACTTCTAGATTATTTTTATACTTACCTTTAAATATGTGAACTACTCCTAGCTTTCGCAAGGGGCTTCCTGCTTCTTTGACCGAACTTGCTCATCGCTGAGTAGAGGCTCAATCTCCACAGGCGTATATTCCTGTCGTTCCGACAGTAGTGCTCTTTTTAGTATGTTTATTGCGGAATTATAATCTCTGTCTATTTCTAATCCACAGTTGCATTTATGCGTTCTGTCCCAAAGTTCCTTGTGGACTTCTTTCCCGCAACCTGAACAAATTTGTGTTGTTCTTCTTGGCTCAACCTTCACGACCGTGCAACCAGCTCTTTCAGCCTTGTAGCACAGCATCTGGATGAACCTTGACCATGACGCATCAGAAATTGCTTTTGCCAGATGGTTATTCCTTACCATATTTTTTATCTGCAAGTCTTCTACCGCTATGAAACCGTAATTGTCTACATAGTATCTCGAAAGCTTGTGCAGAAAATCATCTCTTTGATTTGTTATTTTTTCATGGATTCGTGCCACACCGATTTTCTGCTTTATTCTATTTTTACTTCCTTTCTTTTTCCTTGACAATCGTCTTTGCCTTTTTTGTAATTTTTCCAGGGATTTGTCAAGATGTCTCGGATTGTCAAAATGATTGCCATCGCTGTCATAGATATAATTCATTATGCCCAAATCTATACCAACCTTGTTTGTGTTTTCTGTTGGCTTGATTTCTTCTTTGATTTCAGCGATTATTGAAGCGTACCATTTTCCAGAAGGACAATGCTTTATTGTGATTTGTTTTATTTTCCCTTCTATAGTTCTGTGCATAATGAAAGGAATTTCACCGATTTTTGACAACCACAGCTTGTCGTATCTTGTCTGGTTCTGCATGATAGCGAATCCGCTCTGGTTGTAACTGAAAGTTTTGAACCAATTTTTGCCTTTGAATCTCAAGCCCCCAACCTTTCTACCATTTTTCTTTGTTTGCGACAGGCTTCTCAAATTGGAAAATAATCTGTAATTTTCATACTGCAAAACCTTTGAATGAACATCCTTCAAATCTGGTTCTATTCTTTTCAAATCAACTATCATTTCTTGTAATTGTGCCTTGTCAATGATTTTCTGCTGATTCAACTCGTTGAGCAAAAAGTTATAAACATACCTACATTTGTTGAGAGTCCACTGTAACTTTTGCTCTTGCTCCCTTGTCGGATATAAGCGAAATTTATAGGATATTAGCATATTATTTACCCTTTGGAATAGCCCACAATGCCGAATGACATTTTGGACATAAATATGTTTTTTCTTTCCTGCCAAACCATTTCCATCCGCATCGTCTACATTCCCGTAGTTCTCTATGAATTACCATATTTTTAGTCATTATCATCTAATAATTATTACATAATAAGCCATAAATACCTTTCTATTGGACAACTTCATCTCTTGCATTTCATAAGAAGCTCCTCGGTAACAAATTTAAATAGTCTAACTAGAACAATTGATATCATGGAAACCGTTAGCGAATTAGAAGCTATTTCTCCCCGTGCAAAACTATGGAGAAGACAGCCTGTAATGAAAAGACTGAACAAGCCGACAAGGCTGAGCCGAGCGCGCTCACTTGGATACAAGGCAAAGCAAGGCTACGTGATAGTGCGCACAAGAATCAAAAAAGGCGGCCGCCGAAGACCTACTCTACATAAGGGTCATAAAACAAGAAGCATGGGTCTGTTCTTTACGACAAAGCAAAACAAGCAAGCCATAGCCGAGCGTCGCGTTGTAAGAAAGTTTCCAAACCTGGAAGTTCTCAATAGCTACTATGTTGGCGAGGACGGAAAATACAAATATTACGAAGTTATTCTTGTTGATAAGCATCATCCTGTGATAAAAGCTGACAAAAGCATTAACTGGATTACAACCCAGAGGCGCCGCGCTTTTAGAGGCCTGACCAGTGCCGGCAAAAAGAGCCGCGGACTCTGATTTCTAGGGTTTGACTTCATGCTATGTGTAAATTAAGGTAAATTCCTCAGGTGTTTTTTGTTACTTAAAAGCTTTCTATTCTCAATATTATTACCGGGCAGGTCAAGACGTGGCAAAGCCTTGCTTTGCAGCGTCTCACATTCATCGGGAATGTAAGATTTCGAAGTCCGGGTGGTTAGATGACACACTATGACTTACACGTTCACACAAGCCTTTCCATAGGCGAGAACAGTGTAGAAGATGTTGCCAAGATGGCAAAAAGGCTTGAATTGTCAGGAATAGGTATAGTAAGATACTATCCTGTCACAGAAAACCTGCCAAAGATTGAAGGCATTGACCTTATTTCATCAATTATGCTCAAAGCTGCAAAGCCCGATGAACTGAACGCCATGGCCGAAAAAGCGCGCAGCAAAGCTGAAATTCTCATGGTTCATGGTGGCGATTACGATGTCAACAGAGCCGCCTGTGAAAATCCTCTTATTGATGTGCTGTGCCACCCTGAACTTGGCAGGAAAGATAGCGGACTTGACCACATTTGTGTGCGTGCAGCCCATGACAATAACGTAGCTATAGAAATAAACTTCCGCGAAGTTCTCGAAAGTTACAAAAGAAACCGTATATATGTGCTTTCAGCAATGAAAAAGAACATAGAACTTTGTAAGAAGTACGAAACAAAAATAGTCTCTTCTTCCTCTGCTGTGACAGTTTGGGGCATGCGATCGGGCCGCGAGCTTGCTGCGCTGACACATCTGCTTGGTCTCGAGCTTGGCAAGTCAATAGAAACGTCCTCAACAATACCAGAGCAGATTATCCGGGAAAACAGGGAAAAAATGGCAGGAAAGAGGCTGGAAGGAGTTAGTGTAGAATGAAAATAAGCGAAGCCCAGAATATTGTAAAGAAGTTTGCAGAAAGTAATGGATGGAAAGACGAGCCAAACATAGACAAATTCGATCACCTACATGAAGAGTTGCTGGAGATGAGCAGGCATCTTAGATACAAAAATGAGGAAGAACGTAAGGAAATCGTTAAAGAAAAAAAAGATGTCTTTGAGGATGGGATAGGAGATCTTTTATTTGCGCTGCTTCGGCTTTCAAACCAGCTTAACATTGATGCGGAAAAATCCTTTGAAAATGTCTCAAATAGCATCATAAATCGCTACACGGGGAAAAAGGAATGATAATTATGGAACCAAAAATATTACCGCCAAGCATGCGGCCCCCGAAGCGTTATCTCGTCTTTGAAGTTATATCAGACCAGCCTGTAGTCTATAGCGACCTGGTTAACACCATTTGGACAACAACCATGGAATTTCTCGGTGAGCTTGGGGGTTCCGAGGCAAATATATGGTTTGTGCATAATACTTATGACAGCAAAAAACAGATCGGCATGATAAAATGCCGTCACGACCATGTGGAAAAGGTAAGAACCGTGCTGTCTCTTATATCGGTAGTAAGTGAAATGAAATGTATAGTAAAAATAATTGGTGTAACAGGAACAATAAAATCTGCAAAAACAAAGTACATGGGTGAAAAGAATGAACTATGAAGATCTTCTCAAAAAAGCCAGGAAAAATCTTCCAGCAAGAACAGAAACCAGGTTTGAAATACCTGTGGCGTCTGTTCAGCCTGGAAAAAAACAGACTGTAATAAGGAACTTTGTTGACATAGCAAAAGCCCTGAGACGAGAACCAGCAGAAATAGCAAAATACATGTTCAAGGAACTGGCTGTTCCAGGATCCATACGAAATAACGAACTTGTATTGCAGTCAAAAGTTCCGACCATGCTAATCAACCAGCGCATCCAGGAATATGTCCGTGATCTTGTAATATGCAAGGAATGTGGAAAACCCGACACTGCATTGCAGAAAGTTGATAATTACACCTTTGTCAAATGTGAAGCCTGCGGGGCAAAGCGCACGGCAAAAATGTGATAGTATGTTCTCCTATAATGTACTCAAGCAGGGCAAAGATGTGCTGCTTGCAATCTGCGACGAGAATATCCTGGGCAAGACATTTAGCGACGGCGAACTAGAAATATTTATATCTGATTTTTACAAAGGTAAAAGTTGTGGCGCTGCTGACGCCATAAAGCTTGCAAAAAAGGCAACAATAATAAATGCCGTCGGCAAGGATATAATAAATATACTGATAGAAAAAAAGTTCGTGAATGCTTCATCGATATTGAAAATAGGTGAAACGTCGCACGCCCAGGTCATTACAATGGGGTAATTAAGACTTTTCTTTGGCAAAGAAAACCCTTAAGCCAAAAGAAACATATTACAAATAGGGGAATAATATTGAAGACGAGGTTTTAGGATCGCCTATTCTTTTGGGATGGCGCTAACTGACGCACGAAGTGCGTCGTTTGGTTAAGACCTTGACACAAAAACGTCTTACAACGTCAGTCGTATTTGAGAGAAGGGATCGGTAATGAAAGGTCAGTGGTTCATCATTTCAGCCGTGGTAGTTTCAAGCGTATTTCTAGGTATTTCGCTAGTGTTAAAGGATTATTTTGTTGTCGACTCTTCCTCGCCTGCAAAAACAGCGGATATCTTTTATTTCAAAAGTATAAACGTACAGTTAGATAACATAATAAAGAACACTGTAACCGATGACCATCCGACATGTATAAACCTTAGCACAAACCTTAATGAATTAAATGCAACAGCAGTCAATGTACTGGCATCAAAAGGCATTTTTTTCTATCTTAAATACAACATAAAAAGCTGCGATACAACAAATGACGTTGATGTCGACCTTCTGGTAGCTTCACAAAACGGTATGATATACAACTTTACAACCCTGAGTTCGCCTTCGCAAATACTCGGAGCGTAAGTTGTCGTTATCACGAATCGTAAAGATACGTTGAGCTGCTTGCAAGGGCAGGGGTTTTTAGATAGCAGGAAAGTTCAGCTAGAATTATGGTCAAAAGTGGAGACCAGCGAGTCTTCACCTTAGTTATTCACCAAGGATAAAAGAAGCTTCCTTGTCGTCCATACCAAACTCTTCGCATATGTTTCTGTTCTTTTTGAAAAGCATTCTTATGAGTGGGATATAGGCAGCTGCCTGTCTCTTTGAAATGTGCAGGTTCTTGGCAAGATTCTCAAGCAGTACATTACTTGATCTCCTGACAAAAACAGGCGGTCTGTAGGAAACAAAGCGCGCGCTGGTCTTTTCCTTGGCCAGTGCAACCCCGTAGACAGAAAGATTTGAAAAGTACTTTTGCAGACTCCAGGATTGGCGTTTTATAATTCTGGAATAGAAAATATCAGCTTTTGAAAGATAGTCATAAGCAGATGCTATGGAATTAGTGTCAGTGTACTCCTCAAGAACATTCTGTTCAAGCCAAGAGAAAAGTTCTTCGCCGTCCTTCTCCGAATTATCAAGAGCTATTTTGCAGTTCTGAATACTTGTGGTCTTGAATATTATCTTTAGTGTGTTGAATATATTTTCCTCTGCATCCCTGTGATTAGAGTATTTCAGGCCAAGCCGAAATGCATTCAGATCTATAAGCAGTGCACGCACGTCGCCATTGCTCGTTCTGGCAAGCTGCTCTAATTCGCGGTGCTGCAGCGTGATGTGCTCGCTCCTGCAAACAGCCTCAAGGAATTTGACTAGCTCTGTTTCTCCTATTTTGTCAAATTTTAACAGCTTGAATACTTTTCTGGAAGCAGTAGGCAGCTGATAGGCATCGTCTGTTGTGCATATTACGGGATGTCCGCTTTTTTCAATAAGCTGTGAGAAATTTCTCAATGACCCAGCGGTGACATCATCAAAAAGAAGTAGTTTCTTTCTCGAAAAAACGCTGCGCTGCATTGACGCTTCAAAGAAACCCTTAGCTGACCTTTCCTCATCAGCATGTGTCCCAATGACTTCATAACCAAGCTCCCTTGCTATAAGTTTTATGGCTGTGGATTTGCCGCTTCCGGTTGGTCCGTAAACAAGCAGCGCCTTGCCCTTTTTCCAGCTGGTTAGGAATTTCCTGATGTCCATGATAGCAGCCGGATTGCCTATTAGGTCTTTCGTATTTTTAGGAGAATACTTTTCAAGAAGCATGCAATTATGGTCACAAAAATCTTTTTAAACTGTAAGATGAAACGCGTGGTGGAGTATATAGTGGCATACTAGTTAGAAGAGCCGGTTTTATTGATTGTATTAGCTCTGTAGAAATGCTCAACGAAAATCAGCAGGAGCATCATTGCAAGCCGAATGACGCACTTTGCGCGTCTGTCTGTTTTGCAATGATGCTAGTGACTAGAGGGTGTCGTGCTTTCACGACACCCTCCCTGCTGATTTTCTCATAGGGTTTCTACAGAGCTATTGTATTGTATGTGAATTCACAAATCATGACTATATTCCTTTGTGAATTCACTATAAATATTTTCCTCACTGAGTATTAGCATGAAAAAGATTTCTCTCCGCCGCAAAAAATCAAAGGCAACGACCCGTTGCATGAGATGCGAACAGGTTTTTCCAAGCTGGAATGCCCTGAAGATTCACAGCCGTACCCACTTACAGTCCCTGCGTGAAATGAAGATGCTGCAGAACGGTCATATACCGGATGAAACAAAACTTGGTGCCTCATTCCGCGGCAAGAACAAGATTATTGTCAGCTAGGCTGCTCGGGCGTATTGCATGTTCCTTCTACTATTCAATTTAGCCGCATACTCATTTGTAAGTTCACCTATTCCAGGCACTTCGTTAAGGAGCCTTACAACTGCATTAGGTCCCCCTCTTTGTGCAGCTCTATAAACCTGCCTGACTATGCCATTTTGTCTTGCTTCAAGATCGTAAATAAGATTCTTGAATGTTGTATACATTGGTGTATGTCGCGGGTGCTCCTCAGCCATATATGTGCTGGGTGCTTTTCTGTTTCTTTGTTCCATGGACCATTCCACACTGCCTTCTATGAACATTTCTCCTAAAGGCAAAAAACCACTATCTGTCATTGCGTATACGGATTTCAATAATAGTTTTGCTGGCTGTGATCCATGTCGTCCTTCGTGCGCCGCAATAGATCTATGTTTCTTCCAGTCGTTCATGTAAACCAATTTAGGATTGATAGCCATTACTGGCTCATCTGAACCTAATTGTCTTTCAATTTCCCGGCCTTCTCTTGGATAAGTCGCAGTAACTTCCCTTGGATCAAGATACCAGGCTAATGTAGAAGTATTTTTAAGGTCTTTGTCAAAAAAAATTCGTGTTGGTGGTCTAGGATCAGAATTTGCAAACATCGGAGCAGCTTCATAGGTCGATGCCACAGCTTCCTTTAAGTAAAAATCCCTGATTTCCCTCTGCGCTGGTAAGCTAACAGGCTCGTCGAACAATTCCTTTGTAAGTCCTTGCAACATACTGATTACCGCTTACTAGTTGTAGACCCGCCTCTTAAGCTTTTCGCGGCTTGGTCGCCTTTTAAGCATTACGCGGTTCTGTTAACCTACGATTTTTGGAAGGTGAAAAGTAGAATCGGTGTTTTATAAGCGTTGTCATGTCTTTATAGAGTTGAAGATTTTGTTTCACTTGTTTGGTGATTCTATGAATTACAAAAAATTAGCACGAAATGCGGCCGGCGCTATGCTCGGTTTGTCGTTGTTTGCATACTCATCAGACCACTTGACTGATAATAAATATCCTATTGAGAAGCAAGCACAAGTCCAAGAAAATCCATTTATAGGTTTCTTCAATCATGTTTCTCCGCTAGAATTTGAGGTAACAGCATACATAGAGACGGGCAACAATACCGCAACAGGTGTCTACCCAAGATTTTCAAGAACAGTTGCAATAGATCCTATGCTGATCCCGCTTGGAAGTGAGCTGTATATACCCAAACTTGACGGCAAAACATCCCAATTCAAGAATTTGCTAAATGATTCGAAAAATTATACAGAATTAGCTCTGTAGAAAACCTATGATAAAAGCCATAGGGAGGGTGTCATGTATTCATGACACCCTCTAGTTACTAGCATCATTGTGTATTCACAATGATGCTCCTGTGGCTTTTCCTTGAGCATTTCTACAGAGCTACAGAATTATATGCTTTCCTTAGAGAAAACCGAGATAAGTTAACAGGTTATTTTCGTGCAGAGGACACCGGAGGCGCTGTAAAAGGTAATGTATTGGATTTTTTTATAGGATTGGATGAAACCGTAGCAAAGCAATTTGGCAGAAAAACTTTTGAAGTGTATTTGGTCAATCCCGAACTATTAAATGCAAACTAAAAAGCATTTTAGCTTTGAGTAAGTTTGTAAAGTTTCTTTAGTTCTGCTAGGGTCAACTGATGCGCTTTCTTGCTCTTCAGTTGGGTCGGGCATTTCTTTATCTGATTGGAGACGTTCTTGTTCGGCTTAAGCATGCATAAAAAATCCCAGAATTTATCGTCAAGAAGTTTCTTTTGTTTTATGAAAACTATAGCTGACTCAACCGCCTTGGGATAGAAAGCATCGGCAGGCACGTCTCTGATTATCTTTGTCTCCGCCATGTCTGCCATTATCATACCCAGTCTTTCCTTTGATATCAGTTTTTCAGCAAACTCCTTCTGCACTATGAGGACAGCAATATCCCATTTGTGCCTGAAGAACTCTAGCAGCAGCGGCTGAGAAATAGAGTAGGGAATATTAGAGACGATTTTATTGAAAGAACTGCGAGGCTTCTTCTCGGTATTCCTTAGGGACTCGAGAAATTCTAAAGCGTCACCAAAAACAGCGTCGCAGTTGTTTATGCCCTTGAGTATATGAGTGAAAGAATAATCCTTCTCTATAGCCAGTACTCTTGTTTTTTCCGAAAGAAGTATGGTAAGATTACCTATACCAGCACCTACCTCCAAAACCGTATCCTTGCTGTTTAGCGCAGCGAGAAAAACTTCCTCATTAAGTATATCATCACTTTGAAGAAAGTACTGGTCCATCTCCTGCTTCGGGACTATTTTGGCTATGGCAAGTAGCTGTTTGATGTTCACGAATAGAAAATAGTTAGGAACTTTATTAAGGCATTTGAATTTTGTCTTTATCAATATCGTCTAGCTTCTTTGCCAGCGATTCCATTAATGATTCTCGAAGTTTATACGTATTCGCGTGCATTGCATAGGCGTTCCAGCCATCAATTCTCCGCAAAATTTCTCCCTTGCTTATGATTCCGTCGTTGTAAAGACTGAGAAAATAATCAATCCTGTGTATAATTCTGCTTATACTGCCTTTCTTTGGCAGCCTATATTTATAGAATACCCTGAAGCCAAGTAACTTGATTCCCGAACACAGCGGCACAATCTTCGATTTCTGCGGATGCAGCTCCAGTTTTATGTTATTAAGGAATCCACTTATCTGTATTTTATAAGATTCGAGAATTTCCCTTGATTCATGTAATATCACGAAATCGTCAACATATCGAACGTAGTATTTCACTCTAAGTTTATGCTTCACAAAATAATCCAGTTCGTTCAGATAGACATTCGCGAAGAACTGGCTTGTGAGGTTGCCAATTGGCATTCCTTTTCCTAGGATTTTGCTGTTGTAATTATAAAGAATTCGTCTTATCAGGCAGAGAATTTTATCGTCTGGAATTTTCCTTCTTATAGTTCGCATCATTACCTCATGATCCACAGAGTCAAAGTAGTGCTTTATGTCCGCCTTCAGCACATAACCGCATACAATATTGTTGTCCTTTTGAGACAGCAAAAGCCCGTTTTTCGATACTTTGCGCTTGAACCTGTCAAACCGCTCCAGTGCGGCATGCGTGCCCTTGCCCTTCCTGTTTGCGTAGGAATCGTGTATGAACGCCTTCTCGAATATCGGTTCGATTACGTTGCACAAGGCATGATGCACTATTCGGTCGCGAAAATTAGAGGCAGAGATGACACGAGTTTTTGGGTCGCGTATGATAAACGTTTTCATCGGTCGTGGTTCATATGTCCCGCTTAGAAGTTCTTTTTGCAGTTCTACCAGATTTTTCTCTGCATTAGCATCAAACTCTTTTACATACCATTTTGTTACCTTTCCTTTTCGTGCCTTCCTGTAGGCATTTTTCAGGTTTTTCATAAGGCAAAGCTGGTCATAGAGCGGTATCATAAAAAAGTCCCGGCCACTGGACTATTGCGGAAAGAGGCGTTCGAAATCACGTCGCAAGGTATACGATGCATACTGTCCTTGTTTCTGTCTGTTTGCGATTTCGTGTACGACCGCCCGACGTTCGCATTTACTTCATGGCATCCAGAGATGTCATGTTCAAGTTGAGGCACCTGTCGTTTGCGGTGGCACTCTGCCGAGAAGCCAGGCTCGTCGTTGTACCAGTTGCCGTTGAGCTGAACAGCGAACATTGTAGCCTGCTTACCAAAAATAGATTTGCATCTATCCACTGCAGTTCGACGTATCTCGCTGCTGTATTTCATGCCGGCAAAATAACAAAATGCCGGGCTATAAGCGGGCGTGTAGTTCAGGGTTCCGTCAATTGCACAGGACGAATTCGTGCGTGTAGTCGTCGCTTTGATGTGCAACTGGCGTCGGCCAGGACCATGAGAAAAAAATTGGTTTACTTGTTCATTGGGGGGGACAGACTCTAATATGACATTTTATTTTAAAAATCATAGAAATAATTGTAATAATTTCTATTTATTGTTTTAATTTATCCAAGAATACAGACAATTCGCCTGAAATACGCTCTCTTTCCTGTCGTACTCCGCTTTTCACGCCGTCTTCCAATCCCCTTGCTATTCCATCCGCTAATCCCCGTTCATAGCTTTCTCGGTCCCTTACATAATACTCAACTGTAGGAAGCTGAAATTCATCAAGAGAACCCTGAAACAGACGGAAAGAGGCGTTCGAATCCGCGTACGACCGCCCGACGTTCGCACCCAAGGCGAGGCACCAGTCGCGCCCGTCGTAGCCCCAGCCGCCGTCGGGCCGAACAGCGACTTCCTTTTTTTCATTATAGTGTTCTGGGTCAAAATACCAATGTGTAGTGTGTTGTGGTTCATTTCCGTCTGAAACTTCAGCAGGTATAAGCAAGACAGTGTTCATGGCAACAACTTTGCTACCCTGACTGACAGGTATTCTAATGCCTTCAGCAATTACCTTGTCGCCTCTGACATAATTGCCAATGCCGTATTTTCTTCCTTGACCATCAGTTTCAATAGGAAATGTATTTTTGCCTTCAGGGGCGCGCAATGCCACATGTGTCCAGTTCCATCTGTAAGGATTGCTTTCTATCTGCCTAGCGAAAAGTGGGTCCTTCAATGCATCTCGTGGATTGCCATCACTGCCTTTAAGTTCAGCCTCGCGTCGTACTAAGTACGATATTTCATCAAGAGCCGAAATTCTGTGACCTTCTGGAACAAGAGAAAGTATCTCAGCATAATTCATGTGCGGCGTGTCAGTCTGCTGTGTAGCGCAGTGCGTCGTATAGCCAGCCCGCGCATACCTGTCCCCAGTAAAAGACGTATGCTCCGCTGGACTTATGACTAATTCCCTGTCAATAGCCGGCAAAACTGCTTGCATAAATATTCAATGATAGAAACCCTTATAAACTTATCGCTATTTGTTACTTTGAAGTAGCTCTATACTCTGTACTTCGCGATCTTCTTGATTATGTCTCTGTGCGTAAGCAGCAGTGTCCTGCAGCAGTAGCGCTCAACACCTAAATCATCCAGGACTTTGCCTGGCTGCTCGCCTTTTTCAACACGTTCCTTGTATTTTTCCCACAAGCCGCCTACGGGCTTACCACATGTGAAACACCTAATTGGAATCTGCGTATTAATCACCTATATTTTCTTTTACAAATTGTTAATTATTTAACGTTTACTTTGCTGTTTCGTTCTTCTCGGTCCTGCCGTGCTGCGTGATGGCTTGTGCGGTTCTGTTCTTCTTGGATCCGATACGAGAAGAGAACGGTCATAATCAACATAAGCCTCTTTGAGTTTGTTGTCCTTGGTCCAGTTTACCAGTGCATTTGCTATCGCCGTGCGTGCAGCATCAGCCTGTCCCCAGACGCCGCCGCCAATAACCTTGACATCTATATTTACTCTCTTCGCAAGTTCACCGGCAAGAGTCACAGGCTCCTTAAGTCTCATTTGAACATAACGCGGCTGCACAGCATCAATAAGCTTCGAGTTAACTCTTATAATGCCCGTGCCTTCCTGTACAATTGCACTGGCTATGGCTTTCTTTCGCTTGCCCATTACAATCATTATTTTCTTCTTTTTCTTTGTTTCCTCAGACATGTTCAATTCAACTCTTTTTGCAGATAATTATCACACTCTTCCATTGAGGAGTAATAAACTATCGGCAGTTGTATCCCGTCCACCTTTCATGCTTCCGACAAAGGATTTTTCCCTAAAATGATATTGTTGGTATCTCGGGGTTACGTGTGGCACTCTGTCTGCTGTCAATACACAACCGCCTTGATAAACTTCGCTTACATGAATTCTAGACCCTGACAATGGTCCTGTTATTGCCAGGTATCTCTGGCCTACTTTCACTTTTCCATTGTAAATATTCATCTTTAGTGTTATCATAATTATTTTCTCCATCCAATCTGTTCAGCCAATTTGCCAACTGTCATAAAGCGGGTTCGCACAGTCTTGACGGCAATGCTCTCTCCTTTCCCCATATCCGCAGGAGTTCCTATATAGACTCTCAGTTTTTTGAAAGCAGCTCTGCCCTTGTTTGTTTTATACGGTAGCATGCCTCTTACGGTTCTGCGAACAATCAAGTCAGGCTTTGTTGGAAAGAATGGACCATGCTGCGGCGAACCTATCTCCCTCCTTTTGAGATATTTTTTTGTGATTTTGTTGGGATCGCCGGTTATTATTACGTTCTCTGCATTTACTATTGAAACTTCCTCGCCCGCAAGAAGCTTCTTCGCAGTGAATGAAGCCAGCCTTCCGAGCACAGCGTCTTTTCCATTTATTATCATATAATTATCCTCGCTTTTTTCTCGAGCTGGTCAAGCGGAAGGCATTTGCCGCCGGCTGCAGCTATTTTCTTTTTTGCCTCAGTGGAAAACGAAAGAGCGTAAACCGTCACGGGTTTTTTTATTTCACCAGACCCGAGAACTTTTCCAGGAACAGCAACAGTATCGTTGTCAACAGCCGCCTTCCCGATTCTTGTAACGTTGACAGGAATTTTGCTTCTCTTGGACTTTGCGAGGTGCCTGGCTATGATTAAGTAAAACATGTCTTTCTTCTTTTTCATTTTTACAATCAATGCTCTTGTGTCCGGATCTGTCGGTCCTGTTGGATGTGGCATAGTTTCACCTTAATTATAATACTTTCTTCTTTCTTTTGACTGCCAGCGCTTAATTTCTGGTTCTTTTCCGCCGGCGCTTAATTATAATATTTTCTTCTTTCCAGTAGGGCTTTCTTCTTTTCTAAAGAAGAAAGGGTTATGCGAGGGAGGAGATTTGAACTCCCGCAGGCACTACTGCCACAGGATCTTAAGTTTAGCAGACGATTATTAGTCGTCTCCTGCCCCTTTGACCAGATTCCCAAGTCCTTTTTTATAAAAGAACTCTTGTTCTTTTCCTCAAGCGCTTTTCTTTAGAAAAGGGCTTCTTGGGTACCCTCGCCTGATCAAAGTTATTTTTCTGAACGCTTAAATGTAAAGCACGGTGCTTACTTAACCGATTTCTTGACGCTTTCAGCCAGTTCCTGTGATCTTTCTTCGAGTATGTCAAGACTCTTGTTGAGTATCTCTTTTACAGTAAGACCTGAAACCGACTCAATGTTGAATATGAAGCTTGTGTCATCTGCTGAAACCGATACGCCTTCGCTGACCTCGACACACCTCATACATAATATACACTTGTCTTCCGCGACAACTTTTACCCTGTCGTCCTTTTTCTCAAAAACGTGCGCAGGGCAGATGTCTGCTATCTTAGGGTCTGCTTTTTCTGCGTTAACTTTTACCGTGGGAACGTACTGGTAGCCAACATTGGATGCCTGCCACTTTATGTGTTCAGTGCCAAGACCGAGCTGCGCTACGGCCTCAAATTTCATTCTCTGATTTTCAAGAAGCTCAATAATTGGTATGTCCTTGTCAGCAGGCTGAACGCTGTTATCCGTGGATTTCATGTCCCCGGATTTAACAACACAAGGGCCCTGCTTCTCAAGCACTAACGTGACCTCGCATCTGCTGCAGCCCTTTCCGCCGCACTTGCACTCTGATTTAAGATTATAAACAGCCGTGTCAAAGGTGAGCGGTACAAGTCCAAGGCGATGCGCAACAAGCTCATCAAACATGCCGGACGTATTTTCCTCAAAATCAACATATTCTATTGCCATCGTAGGAACTTCGTTCTTTGCTACGCGTCGTAGTGCATTGGCAAAAGCAGGGTTTGCCTTTTCCAGTATAAATCTCATCTTCGTGTCCGACTTCTCAAGTATTTTTATGTTCATAATATTATTCACCTTCTTTTCGTAAATTTCATTTCTTTTGATTAAACTTTTCTTTTTAAGAAAAGTTTATTACACTCTCCTTCCTCTTCTTCCGCCTTTCTTCCTACATGTATCATGCGGCACAGGTGTCACGTCCTCTATCTGGCCTATGCGGAATCCAGCGCGAGCTAAAGCACGAATAGCAGGTTGCGCGCCCTGGCCAGGTATCCTTGCTTTTATTCCGCCTGGTGCGCGTATTCTTATGTGCAGATTCGTGATTCCAGAAGCCGTAGCCTTTTCCGCTGCTTTCCTTGCCACTTTCATTGCTGTGAAAGGCTTTCCCTTGTTCATGTCCTTGTCCGAAACCTGTCCGCCTGATGCAATCGCTATCGTTTCTGCACCGGTTATGTCGGTTATATGAACAATAGTATTGTTAACTGACGAAAATATATGTGCTATTCCCCATTTTTCTTTTGTTGTCATAATTATCACTGAGATTTAAGACATCTGTCATAGTCTATATCAAGATGAGTTCCGTCTTTTTCTACTGGCGTTCCGCAGGAAACACACTCGTATTTTGTTTCGTTGACATATCGTATAACAACATGGCCACACAAACTACCTGTATTTCTTGCAATCGGTTTGCCTTTAGAGGGTTCATTTGTTGCGCTCATTCCTTCTTCGCCTCTTCTTTGATCATTTTCGCAGTTATGTAAGGATCAAGGGCTATCTTGTCCTCGTCGTCTTTTTCAACAATATAGCTTGGCCATGACACTTTTTTCTCATGGACCGTTACATGACCATGCACAATCAACTGCCGAGCATGTTTCATGCTGTTGGCAAGGCCCTTCTTGAAAATTATTGTTTGCAGTCTTCTGGAAAGTATGTCATCAAGTCCTATCTGAAGCACGTCATCCAGTTGTTTTGATGGGATTCCAAGTTTGTTTATTTTGTCAATAAGAGCTTTCTCGTCACCTTCGTTCCTTTTTGCCTGTAAAGCCCTTGCGCGTCTTCGGAAGTCTCTGACTATGCCTTCGGCTCGCCATATCTCCTTCTTCCTGCGAAGGCCGAAGTTTTCCTTAACCTTCTTTTCCGTTTCTATGCGTGCCTTGTCAAAGGGCTTCTTCGGTCGTTCATATTTCTTACGAAATCTTTTTGGTTGTCCCATGAATTATCACTTCTTTTCTTCCTTTGGCTTCGCAGCTGGTTTGGCTGCCTGTTGTATTTTCTTCTTGGAAACGCCTACGCTCTTTTGTGTTCTGAAGCTGCTTCTTGTGCGCTGACCGCGTACAGGTTGCCCTAGCTCGTGCCTTATTCCCTTGTAGGCGCGTAATTTTCTCAGAAGGTTTATGTCATCTCTCTTCTTCAACTGGAGATCAGCCATAGTAATGTGCAAGTCCTCGCCCGTTTCCGGGTCTTTTCTCCTGTTGTGCATCCACCCTGGCAGTTGTGGTTTCTTTATGAAACCTTCAAGTGTTTTTACTTCCACTTCGCTGAGCTGGCCGACTTTTCTTCTTGGATCAGTGCCAGTAGCAATGCAAACAGCTTTAGAAAACATAAAGCTCACGCCTCGGATCTTTCGCAAAGCACGTTCCACGTTGAGAGAGCCATCTATATCAGTAGTGAGTATTCTGACTATTCTTCGAGTCTCTTTCGTATCCTGTACCATTGTATCACTTGGATAAGGTTCATCGGAGCAATCTAGAAACAATATTAAAAAATATTGTTAGGTCCCCTAGCCCTATATTGTTATCCTAATAGGTTGAAAGCCAAAGTTTATAAACATAATCCGCTATTTTCAAATAGTGATATTCTCCTTGTATAAACTTTTTATCTGCCCGTGTCCAATTAGCACACATGAAAGCCAGGGACATAATGACAAAAAGACCCATAACTGTGCGTCCAGCTGATACGTTAGGAAAAGTTGTTCGTATTCTTGCTGATAAAAAAATAAGCGGTTGTCCTGTCGTTGAAAAGGGGAAACTGGTAGGCATAGTAACGCAAACCGATGTCATACGTACCATGGATGTCTATGAAAAAATAAACAAAGGCAGCGACATGTTTTCCCTTGTTGTAGCTGTCATAAAGTCAAATGAATATGACAACATGAAAGTCCAGCTTAAAAAAATGCTGAACATGAAAGTAAGGGAATTCATGGAAAAAAAGGTAGTTTCCATAGAAGAAGACGACGATGTCTATAAAGCTGCGAAACTTATCGACAGACATAGTGTGGATCGTCTGCCTGTCGTGAAAAAAGGAAAGTTAACAGGAATAGTAACAAAAACCGATATTATAAAAGAGCTGGAAAAACTGGAGAAGTAGGTATAAACATAGGCGAGAGTCAACTTTCGTGTGGTTTCTTTCGAATTATAGAAGTGGGAAAAAACGTAGCCTTACTGTGTCTTTACTTGTGCCCATTTGAAGTTTCTTGGGTCCCGGCCAAGTTTTTGCTGGTTGACCTCACATTTGCTTGAGCAATAGTAAAAAATCTTGCCAGTGCTGTGAATAAGAGTCTTGCCAGTGCCCTTCTCTATTTGTCTTGAGCAGAATGAACATTTCATATTTACCTTCTCCCATAACTCCCAGAGGATTCCATTTCAGTCTCGCGGAGCATGACTATGTCGCCCAGTCTTACAGGTCCCATAACATTGCGGGTAAGTATCTTGCCCTTGTCCCTGCCATCTATCACGCGGCACTTTACGCTGGTAACTCCCTTGGTCCCAGCTCTGCCAAAAACCGTTATTATTTCTGCTGGTGTTGCGTCTTCTGGCATGATATCTACCTGTTAGAGAATTATTCTTTGAAGTTCTTTTTAGCGTCGCCAAGATCTGTTATAGCCACTACAGCGCATGAAACTTCCAGTCCTGCAGCGCGCCCGAGCTCATTCTTGCTGCCAACCTTGAAGAGCTTCACCTTTTTTTCGTCGCAAAGAGGTCCCAGGTGCATCGCTATTTCCGGAGGATCAATATCCTCTGCCACGACAATAACCTTTGCTATGCCGCGCTCTGCCGCCTTTGTTGCCTCGTTAACGCCCTTGCGTATTTTTCCTGTTTCTCTGGCTATTTCCACAATCTCTAGAACGTCTTCAGTCTTCATTTCTGAACTTGTCATTGGTTTTCACCTCGTAGTATTAGCATTAATCAACTACCGTATCAACTCTGTTTAAGAGAAGAAAAGTATTAAAATTCGTCTTTTTATAGTTCTACAAGGGAGATAAAAAGGGTATACTCCCTTGTGAACTATACAGGAGAACCAGATGTTCTCCATGTATGCTTTACTCAGAATACCTTAGATTTACTGGTGCATAATCATGGAAAGTCCAAAAAGCAAATTCCTGAAAGTAAAATGCAAGAAGTGCAGAAACGAGCAGATAATATTCAATAAAACCGCTACTGTGGTGAAATGTCTAGTCTGCGAATCTGTGCTGGCTGAGCCGACCGGTGGCTTGGCAGAGATCAAGACAAAGATCGAAGAAGTCATGGATTAACCTTTCTCATGAAGAAAGTTAACCAAAGAATACGTCTTTTCTGTGTGGTATACAATTTGTTTATAAATGTAATAGCCACATATTGCTGTAGAAGGTGTAAAAATGGTCAAGAAACGTGGAATGCCAAGCATGGGCGAATTGGTCATATGCAAGATAAGCAAGATCAATCCCAACTCTGCTTTTGCCTATCTGGAAGAGTACGGCATAGAAGGCATGATACACATATCAGAGATATCCAGCGGCTGGATAAGGGATATAAGGCAGTTCGTAAAAACCGGCCAGACTGCTGTTGCCAAGGTCACAAGGATAGAGGAAAATCATGTCTCGCTTTCATTGAAGCGAGTTGACAAGAAACAGGAAAACAATAAAATAAAAGACTACCGCCTAAACCAGCGCGCTGAGAAGATGCTGCAGATAGCTGCCGATGCGATGAAAAAGACCCTTGACAAAGCCTACGAGGAAGTCGGCTATGTGCTGCAGGAAAACTTTGGCTCGCTCTACGAAGGCTTTAAATTATCCCTGTCAAATCCCCAGCTCCTCAAAGAGCGCGGAATACCCGAGAAGTGGGTCGATCAGCTGAAGATGATTGCAGAAAAAACCATAATACAGAAAGAATTTGAGTTCAGGGCAAGATTACATATCAAAACTTATAAGGAAGGTGGCGTAAATATAATCAAGGAAATCGCTGCAAATGCCCGCAAAAGCGGGCTTGATGTGCGATACATAGCAGCTCCTGAATATCTTGTAAAATTTAAAACCATGAATGCAAAGAAAGGCGAGCGTGAATTTACCGACCTGTTGGAAAAAATCAAATCCAAGGACGCAGAAACGTACTTCGAGATGATAAAGCAATGAAAATGATGAAATGTGATAATTGCGGCTACACGCTGAATGCTATATGTAAATGTGGGAAGACAAGAAGCGCCCATCCGCCAAAATTCTCAGAGCGCTACGGAAAATACCGCCGCCTGGCAAAAAAGCAGGATTAATATTCACAAAAATAAGTAATAATTGAATACAAGGTCTGTAAGAACCCCCGGTTCTTTGGGGTTGATAGCTGCAGAGAACTAAAGGTTCTCTGAGCTGCCAGAAAGCTTTGCTTTCTGAGCACAGACCTTTCTTACAAGAAAGGGATGTATATGGAGACAACAATAAAAGTTCTTGAAAAGGTCAAATTGAAAAAACCCATTCTGATAGAAGGGCTGCCAGGCATAGGCAACGTAGGCCGCGTGGCTGCCGGCTATCTGATAAACGAGCTTAAGATGAAGAAATTTGCAGAGCTTTATTCGCCTCACTTCCTCCCGCTGGTTCTGTTGCAAAACGATTCTGTAGCCAGCATGCTAAAATGCGAGTTTTATTATCACAAAAACCGGAAAGGTGACATCATCATACTAACAGGCGACACACAAAGCATATCGCCAGAAGGCCACTACGAAATCTGCACGAAAATAATTGAATTTGTAAGCAAAATGGGCGTAAAGGAACTAATAACCTTAGGTGGCTTTGCAGAAGGAAAAAAGATTGACAATCCACGTGTTATCGGAGCGGTAAACGATAAGAAGCTGCTTAAAAAATATGAAAAACTTGGTATAGATTTTGGGAAAGAGCACCCAATAGGAACCATAGTTGGCGCCTCTGGTCTTCTCCTTGGTTTGGGGGGTATGTACAACATGAATGGTCTGTGTATCATGGGCGAAACATTCGGTTTGCCACTGGTAACTGATCCAAAAGCTGCTGACAGCCTTCTTCATGTATTAGTAAAGCTATTGGGTATAAAGGTAGATATGTCAAAGCTGGAAAAGACGATAAAGGAGATGGAGGACCGCATAGAAAAGACAGACAAAATACACAAGAAAGTGCTCCAGCAACTCTCAGAACCAAAGAAAGGAGAGGACATAAAATACATCGGCTAAGCAGATTATAGTGAACCCAGTTGTAAATACATTCATATTATTTACTGGGTTCGCATACAGTTCCCAAGGAAGTAGTATAAATTTGTTTCCTTGGAGAACTATAAACGCTTAAAAAGTTTGGCTTAGATGGATTATTTTGATTTACAATTAATGTAGGTGTAAAAATGGTATTTTACGAAGGACTGACGCGTTTTGAAAAGGCGAGAATAATATCTGCCAGGGCTCTGCAAATATCCATGGGTGCGCCGTTCCTGATAAAAGCGAACGCCGCCAGCGACCCTAAAGATATAGCCAGGCGGGAATTTGAAAAAGATGTGCTGCCAATAACCATAAGGCGCGCTCTTCCTAAAAGGCGTTAAGCAAGGAGAGATCAAATAATAATTGAAGATAAGGTCTGGAGAACACCATTTCTTTTCGCAGAAAGGTTCACCTTTCTGGGAACTCAGGAAACCTTTGATTTCCTCGAGTTGGGGTTCATCAAGGCCTTTTCTTTTAAGAAAAGGGATTGATATGGCTAAGGGAAAACTATTGCTACCTAGAGAAAAATATCTGTCAGCAGGCGTTCACATAGGCATGACGTCGAAAACAGCAGACATGAAGCGTTTCATATACAAAGTGAGACCCAACGGCCTTGCTGTCCTTAACGTGGGTATGCTGGACAAGAGAATCGAGCATGCAGCAAACCTGCTTGCACCCATGAAAAGAATACTTATTGTTTCACGTAAAGAAAACGGCCAGGATCCAGCGAAGAAATTTGCCGAGATAGTTGATGCCAGGGCCATAACAAAACGTTTCATGCCTGGCTCGCTAACAAACCCGTCCTATAAAGAATTCTTCGAGCCTGAAGTAACCATAGTCGTTGATCCTGCTGCAGACAAGCAAGCAATAAAAGAATCCATACAGATGCGCATCCCCATAATCGGGCTTGCTGATACTTTCAACGACACGTCTTTCATTGATGTAGTTCTGCCATGCAACAACAAAGGCAAGAAATCTGTTGCCCTGATTCTGTGGCTCCTGGCAAAATTGATAAAGGAAAAGCGCAATGAAAAATTCGAGGCAACGCCAGAAGATTTTGGCTACGCTTAAGGCTTTTCTTTAAAAAAGAAAATCCTTAAGGCAAAAGAAATATTATAAAAGGTGGCTCGCTGTCGCTCGCATTTATTTCTTGTACTTCCTGTAAACCAGATAAGCTATTCCTATGAGCCCCAGAACTATCAGCAAATACCCTGTGTAATCTATGGGTGCAACCATAGGAGCAGTTACAGATGCACCCAATAGTGTATCACTTGACTTTTCCGCCATTGCAACTGCTAGTGTATTGGTGTTGAACATTCTCAGCATTCCAACAAATATGAAAACGACTGAAAGCGAAAAAACAACAACCCATGAATAGAATTGCGGCTTGAAAAGATGTTCGCCCTTGTCCGTGAGCGTATAGTAAACCCACTTATTTGTATTGTCCTTCTTTCTGACAAGGTCCGATTGCTCCAGCACCGTAAGGTGTTCCGTGATTGTAGTCACGTGTTTTCCCGTTGCCTTTGCTATTTCGCTGGCTGTATGCGGTCGCTTGGTCAGGAGTTTCATTATATCCTGTCTTGCGTCAGCACCCAGCGCTTTTATCGTCTTCCTGTCAAGAACCTCGCTCATGCTAACCCTATGTAAAGGAAGCCTTTTTTAGCCTTGCGCTTAGCTAGGGTCAGAAAGAGTTTACTTTCTTTTTTTCTTTAGTTGCATGTAAACGTCTGTCCTTATGCTGTTGCTAAACAACATTGCCAATGACACGCCAACAAGCAGTATAAGTCCAGTTACTACAAAAAGCGGTAAATTTGACATCAGTACAGACATGAAATTGCCTGTGGCCATTGCCGAAATAGCGCTTGTAAGTCCTACAATAAAGATAGGTATGGCAAATATGAGCACTATTACAATAGAAAGAACAGCTGTCAAGACAAAAGTAATCATCACGTCAAGTATGTTCTTCCTGAATAATTTGTACGATCCGGTCAGCGACTTTGAAATGCCGTTATCGCTCACTGCGACTTCCTGATGAACAAAAAAGAAAACAAGACCGGCTATAATGCTAAACACAATACCTATGAGCGGCACCATTGAAACTACGCCACTTATAACACCTGTTACTATAACAACCCCAAGGAATCTGAGATAACGTGATTTAGCAAAGCTGGCGCTCTTGCCAAGTGATTTCTGATTAGAGTAGTTATGTGTAAACATAAGCATAACGTAAAGATAAATCAAAACTGCAATTGCAATTCCGACAGCAAGCCATGTGAAAACTTGGATCATAGTAAGCAAGCTTACAGAAGTAAGCATGACTGCAGATGGAGGCACGTTTTTTAAGACAGAAAGCAGAGGCAATAAAACTATAGCAAGCGCTATAATTAGCGACAGTGTAAAGATGCCAAGGCGCTTAAGGTTGGTCGAGTATTTCCACGCTCTTCCTAAAGCATCACCAAAATTCACCATATTATCACTTCTTCTTCGAAAAGAATATAAATGCGCTTACTATGCACAGCACGCCAGCAGCAAATGTGACAAAAGCAAACAGCCACCCGAGGACCATTCCTCCGCTTAGCGGTCCAGGACCTGTGCCTGCAGCGCTAAACGTCGCCAGAAGCGCTGAAGTGTATCCCATCATGAGTATCATCAGCAGGCCTACGACAAAGAAGAAAACACCCATTAAAAGGAAGGTGGCGCCAAGTATCCTG